>OLOZ01000113.1_pt1 | contig 89240 bp, 66 predicted proteins | sample 1673021 | NCBI WGS metagenome assembly OLOZ01 (sample SAMEA3136747, study PRJEB25190) | human gut metagenome | biome: human gut; feature: human-associated habitat; material: faeces | place: Austria | collected 2013 | reverse complement strand
AGGCTTTTTGAACTGTGCAATCGGATTCGTAGACAAGTGAATGATACAGTTATTTTGAAAACGATGTACTAGTTGAGCACGCGTTTGAGACTACAGGCTCAAACCGAGCGCAGACCCGGGCAGCTGGTGGAGGATGGGGTGGGCTGACGGCGTCCCCTGTGTCCAAAAAACTATCTTAATAAAATATAATAGCCGGGTGACCTCCCAGTGCAAGGGGAAAAGCGAAACATACACACTGGAAGTCCCCGGTTACTACCAAAAATCTATTCAGTTTCCGAAACCTCAGACTGGAATCCCGCCTTTTTTAAAACGTAACCTTCAACGTCTTAATCTCATAAGGTTTCATCTCGAAAGTCGCCTGATTACCTGTAAACTCTACAGGATCTGCTCCTTCCTCCATCATATTACACTCGACAACAGATGTCAATTCCTTACCGAAAATTAGTGTCACCGGAGTTCTTCTGTTATAACACTCGTACAGACGAACGATGACAGCATCTGAATCTTCCGCTTTTTTTACAACCTCAATCACTGCATTATCCTTATCAGAGGAAACCAGAGAATATTCCGGAGCAAGTGTTCCTCCTTCATTCTCTTTCCAACTGTAGGTCAGAGGATTATTGATCTGGTAAGCCTGTTTTACCGTACCAGCTTCTCGCCAGCCGCCCTGATGTGGATAAATAGAATAGGTAAATTCATGCAGTTCTTTATCAGCTTCCGGATTCGGATGAATAGCAGATTTCAGCATGGACATACCGATCACACCATTACGGACACCAACACCATACTTGCAGTCATTTAACATACTGACACCGTAGCCATCCTCAGACACATCCATCCATTTATGGTGGCAAACTTCAAATTTTGCAAAATCCCAGGAAGTATTGTCATGGGTATCACGTTTTACGTTACCATACTGGATATCAAATGTAGCTTCGTTGGTATGTACATCGATCGGGAAGTAGTCTTTTACAAAGATCTGATGCTCTTTCCAGTCGATTACATTCTTGATATCGATTCTCGGAATATCATGATACAGATAAATAAACTGTGTGATCGTGGAATCCAGATATTTACGCTCTACTTTTACGCAGGCTCTTACCGGACCATTTTCCACTACTTCCATCGCAGATACTTGATCGATATCCCAGGATTTTTCTGTATAATAATTGTTTACATCCCATGCATCATAGTTATGCGGACGGTCTTCGTAACTTACGATCACGTTACCTGCTTTGCCCGGTTTCAGTATATCACGGTCTGCTTTCTTATCATAGATCTTCGCAAACTGACCTTTTTCATTATATTCCACCTTGAAGTATTCATTTTCCATCACTTCTGTGGAAACTTCCATGGACGGTGTTGTATCTGCTGCTTCTTCTTTCACGATATAAGTCTTATATCCTTTTCCTGGGACGCCTGCGGCAAAGAATACATATGTGCCGTCTGCAGTTTTCTGAACAGCCAGTTTGGTCTCGCCATCGTAAACTGCAGGTTCTCCCATTCCTTCCGGAACAGTAAAGGTTACCAGATCATACGCTGCTGCACTGTTCGGGTTATATACAACCAGCGAATGCTTCGGTGCTTTTACACCGGCAGCGATATGAGCCAGCGTTGCATCAGTCAGCGCTTTATTTTCTGCAAAGATGCCTTCGTACTCTGCTTTGGAATCATCATACACTTCTTTGATCGAAGATCCCGGCAGAATATCGTGGAACTGGTTACGCAGGATGACCTCCCAGCCCTCATGCAGCTCTTTTTCCGGATATGCACCGCCTGCGGTCTGTGCATCCAGCATTGCATACATTTCTTCGTTCTGATATGCAAATTCTGCTTTCCGGTTGAACTTTTTGTTTCTTGCCATAGAAGTATAAGTACCTCTGTGGTATTCCAGATACAGTTCGCCTACCCATGTCGGCAGATATTTTTTATCGGTTACATGTTTATCCAGAACATGGAAGAATTCTTTTGCAGTAGACATCTTGGTTCTCGGCATACCCGGGAGACCTTTTGCCAGACGTCTCTGATTCTCCAGCATATCTTTGGTTGGACCGCCGCCACCATCTCCGAAGCCGAAGCTGCAAAGTACTTCTTCGTTCAGATATTTCTGGCTGTATCGTGCCCATGCACCTTTCATCTGGCTCGGATTGATATATCCGTTATAAGTGGTAAAGTGTTCTGTCTCTGTACCACCCTCTACTGCTGCCTTATTATAGTCACGGGTCGGAACAAAATGTGTCAGTACACGGCTTCCGTCGATACCTTCCCATTCGAATGTATCATACGGCATCTTGTTAAACTCGTTCCAGCTGATCTTTGTTGTCATGAAATACGGAATTCCACATTTCTGGAGAATCTGCGGAAGTGCTGCAGAATAACCGAATACGTCAGGAAGCCACAGGATCTCATTGTCCACGCCGAACTCTTCTTTGAAGAATCTCTGTCCGTGTACAAACTGGCGAACCAGTGCTTCACCGGAAGCGATATTACAGTCTGCCTCTACGAACATACCACCGTCCGGCTCCCAGCGTCCTTCTTTGACTCTTTCTTTGATCTGTTCATACACATCCGGAGCATTTTTCTTCACATATTTGTACAGCTGTGGCTGGCTGGACATAAATACATATTCCGGATATTCTTTCATCAGTTCCAGTACGGTAGAAAAGCTTCGGACTGCCTTGTCTTCTGTCACGCGCAGAGTCCACAGCCATGCACAGTCAATGTGTGTATGTCCTACACAGTAGATGATCGGGCTTTTCTCACCGTCACAATATTTCTCATAAAATTCTTTTGTGATGTACTCCTGTGCTTTTTCCAGGCTTTGATAATACTCTTTGGAACCTTCTTTTCTCATATCCAGCAGATTCAGAGATTCGTTCAGTGCCTGAATAATCGTAATATATGCCTGATCTTCCGTGTTCAGCAGTCTGGCACTCTGGTACGGAACTTCCAGGTCATAGTAATATTTCTCAGTCTTACGATCCAGTACTTTCAGGCTGGAGTTCATTTTCAGACTGAAGTTCTGGTCTCCGGTAAATGCGGAAAGAACAATGCGATAGGTGTCTCCTGCTTTGGCAGGCTCTGCCAGAATGATTTCTCTGTGGTTGACATCAAGCCCCTGTACTCTCACACCGTTTACAAAGATGGAAAACTGTGGATTCGTTGCATCCCACTCTCCTTCTTTTCCGGTTTTCAGTTCATACACTACACACTCTCCGTCAAATTCTTCCGGAATCGTCACTACGGTCTCAAACCAGTAATATTCTCTGTGTCCGCCCCACAGTTCCTGGTTCGTAATCTCTGTCCAGGATGAGGTATCCAGATTGTTTACATCCAGACATCTCTCATCGGTGCGGATCATCTTGTAACTCGGAATCGCAACCTGCTTCGGATATACCTGTTCCTGCAGATATTCCAGCATTTTACCGATTCTTTCTTTTAGCAATATCATTTTTGCTACCTCCTGATAAATAATAACTTATTGGCAACCGTTTTCTCTCTTTACCCCCTGCGGTTGCACAAAAAAACATCACCAATGCCTGTGCACACAGCAAACATTAAAATAAATCTGTGTACTTTTCTGCATCCGGCGATGTTTTTTTATAGCGGTTCTCTTAGGAAACAGAACATACAGCAGAACTGACAGCTTTTCGTCGAGAACTTTCCCATCACGGAAAGCACTGCTGGTAATATTATACCATACACTCTCTCCTTTTTAAAGTTCTGATGTTATCTTTTTCCTATATTTATTCATTTTTTCAGTTTTTTTTCGTCAACTTTACTTTTTCATAGAAAGCGCAAATAATGCAAACAATGAGTTTGCCCATGCGAACCATTCTCTGGTGAATTTCTTCGGATCCTGACAGTCAAATCCCTCGTGCATTACTTTACAGTCTGCATCGGTAGCCAGAAGGGTTTCCAGCAGTTCTTTTCTCTCTTCTTCGTCATCAGAAGTCAGTCCCTGCATCGTCAGTGCGATGTGCCAGATATACTGATCCGGTGTGTGCGGACTTCCGATTCCTTTTGCGCTGGCGCCTTCAAAATAATATGGATTCTTTTTGCTTAATACAAAGGCTCTTGTATTTTTATAAATCGGATCGTCTTTTCCGCAATATGCCAGCCATGGCAGGGACAACAGACTCGGTACATTGGCATCATCCATCAGATTGTAGTTGCCAAGACCATCTGTCTCGTATGCATAGATCTTTCCGAAGGTTTCATCTTCCACGATACCATATTTCCGGATACCTTCCTGGATCTCTGCCTGTAACTCTTTTGCTTCTTTTGCCATCTGTGGATCCTGGAAATCTTTCTCCAGGAATTCTGCCATATAATCCAGAACTACGCTTGCAAACATGTTGGACGGAATCAGATAACCATACTTGCACGCATCATCACTCGGGCGGAATCCGGACCAGGTCATACCGGTGTAACCTACCGGTGCACCCTTTCCATCGTTACTTAAGGTATCAGACGGCGGACAGTTGAGACGTACGAAAGAATACTCGGAGTTCTCATGGTACTGCTCTGTCTGCCATACATCCAGAATGTCGCGAAATGCCTGTTTTACTTCCGGTGTAAAGACATCCCTTGCTCCGGAATTCTCCACGTACTGTTTGATCAGCCAGATCGGGTAGCACAGGGAATCAATCTCATACTTTCTCTCCCAGTTCCACGGATTGTATTTTGTCAGGTCTTTCTCCCAGCAGTTTCCGTTGTCTTCTTCGTTAAATGCATTGGCATACGGATCAATATGTACATACTTTGCCTGACGGGCGATCAGCCCTTTTACCATCTCTTTTAAGATTGGATATTCTTTCAGATATGGCAGATAATGAACGACCTGTGCAGAAGAATCTCTCAGCCACATTGCTGCGATATCTCCGGTAAATACATACGCTTCTCCGCTCTCAAGAAATTTTGTCGTGGTTTTTGCAGTACTTACATAACAGTTCTGGAATGTTTCCTGCATCTTCGGATTCCCTTCCCAGTATGCTGCTTCTTTTCCGGCGATTTCTTCTACCGCCTGAACCAGTGCTTCTTTCTTTTCCTGTGTGTTCATGTAAAAATCCTCCTTGTCACTTCAGTCTTTGCTTTGTATCATCAACAGTACACCCTGTTCCCAGCTGACATCTGCCACATCCGCTGTGATCTCATTGCTCACCCCCAAACCTTCCCGGTCTTTTAACTGATAGTGATCCAGCGGGTATTTAAAGCCCTTAAGTGTCAGTCCTTCCACGGTTTCACCCATGGGGAACAGAGACACATAGGTGCCATACTGTTCTTCTTTTTTGAGAGAAAATGTTTTTTCTACCGGAAGACCGATCTTATTTCTGCTGTCCACGATCCATACCGGTACTTTTTTCTCCCATGCTTCCTTTAATATCTGCAGATTGCAGACCACGTGATCGATCCTGGTCCCCGTTGCCCCCAGAATCCAGATCTCTGTACTGCCCTCTTCCAGGGCTTTATCCAGTGCGATCTTTGTATCTGTCGCATCCTTTACCGGATTGTAGGTACGAATCGGGATCTCTCCCTCCTGCCGGTAACGTTCCAGAATCTCTCCCGGAAGACTGTCAAAATCTCCCACGATATAATCCGGACGGATGTCATATTCATAACAAAACTGTAACCCTTTGTCTACTCCGAGAATGTAATCTGGTTTCAACTCCTGTATAAAGGAGAGAGCAAAATCTGCTTCGATCATGCCCCCTGTGATAATCAGCGTTTTCATTTTTATCTGCTCTCCATTTTCTCTTTCAGGCAACGGACGTTTTCTCCAATATTTCCGCCAAAGACAGCAGATCCGGCAACCAGAATATTGGCACCTGCATCCAGTACTTTATCGATTGTCTTTTCGTTAATTCCGCCATCTACCTGAATATCCACGTCCAGTCCTGCCTCCGTGATCATTTTTCGTAGTTTCTGTACTTTTCCGGTACAGCTTTCAATATAACTCTGCCCACCAAATCCAGGATTGACTGTCATGATCAGTACCATATCTACCAGATCCAGCACACATTCCAGCTGACTGACCGGTGTACCCGGATTGATCGCCACACCGACCTTCATTCCGGCTTTACGGATCTCCCGTAATGTGCTGTCCAGATGCTTACATGCTTCCGCGTGTACGGTCAGCATATCCGCTCCGCTTTTTTTGAATTCTTCAATATATCTTCCCGGCTCCTCGATCATCAGATGGACATCAAAAAACAGAGAACTGTTTTTACGAATGGATGCGATCACCGGCATCCCAAAGGAAATACTCGGAACAAATGCTCCATCCATCACATCAATATGAAGCCATTCCACTCCTGCTTCTTCCACCTGTCGGATCTGCTCTCCAAGACAATTAAAATCTGCTGCCAATATAGATGGTGATAACTGATACATCGCTTAATATCTCCTTTTTTCCTGTTCTTTCAGCTCTTCATAAAAGCTGACATAATTTTTATAACGCTGTCTGTGAATTTTTCCTTCTTCCACTGCCTGTTTAACCGCACATTCCGGCTCATGAACATGCACACACCCCTGAAACCTACATTTTCCTTCATATTCCGCAAACTCCGGATAGTGGAACCGCAGTTCCTCTTTTTCCATTCTCTCCACAAACAGAGAACTGAATCCCGGTGTATCCATCAGATAGGTGTGTTCTCCCACTGTCAGAAGCTGTGCATGGCGGGTCGTATGACGACCACGTTTCAGTTTTTTACTGATCTCGCCTGTCTCCATGCTGACTTCTTCCTGTAAGAGATTTGTCAACGATGATTTTCCCACACCGGATGGTCCTGCAACCACTGTTGTTTTTCCTTCCAGAATCTTACGGATCTGGCTGATTCCTTCCTCCTGTTCGGCACTGGTAAGCAGCACCTGGTAACCACAGGAAATGTAGATCTGATACATCTGATCCAGTTCTTCCTGCTCTGCAAGATCTTTTTTATTGAAACAGATAATACTAGGAATCCCCTGCTGTTCCATTGTAATCAAAAAGCGGTCCAACAGCTGGTAGTTCGGATCCGGCTGACGGACTGCAAAAATCACAAGTGCCTGATCCACATTTGCCGCTGCCGGCCGGATCAGTTCATTTTTCCTTGGAAGAATCTGTATCAGATTGCCGGTCTTTTCTTTTTCGTCCAGAACTTCAATCTCCACATTATCTCCTACCAGAGGTTTTTTCTTCTCTTTTCTGAAGATTCCCTTTGCTTTACATTCATAAATTCCGGACTCTGCTACGTCCACGTAGTAGAATCCGGCAATTCCTTTTATAATTTTTCCCTGCATAGATACCTCTTAAGACTGTTTAAACGGCACATTAGAATAATGTCCACGTTCTACATAATCTCCGTCTACCATTTCCCGCAGATATACGGTTCCGGTATCCACCCCATCTGCACCGGCAATTGCCAGTGTATAAGGGAATGTAATCGTCTGTCCGTCCAGAATCACATTCTCCACGTTCTGTCCATTGACATTCTGCACCAGAGTCAGCTGCACCGGTCCCCCGGTATATGTAGATGGCTGATCCAGTTTTACATTACAAGTCCAGCTTCCGGTATCGCTGTCGGAAGCATCTCCCTCTGCAGGTGCCTCATTCGGAAGAGTTGTTGTCTCAGGCGCATGATAAACCTGAAGCGTAATAGTAGATCCCGGGTCTACAGAAGTTCCCGCTGCTACACTCTGATTTGCCACACAGCCTTCCGCCACATTACCGGACGCATCTGTAGTTGTCTCTACATTTACCTGTAATCCCTGATCATTCAGTGATTTCTTCGCTGTTGCTTCATCCTGTCCGATGACATTCGGTACTTCTACCTGTTTGTTCTCTTCTCCCAGACTGACAACCAATGTAATGGTGGATCCTGCATCTACCTTTGTTCCTTCGGAAGGATTTACACTGATAACTTTTCCGATGGCTACCGTATCACTGTAATCCTGCTGAATCTCAGTATTCAGACCCAGTGCTTTGATCAGAGCTTCTGCCTCACTCTGTGATTTACCGGTTACACTCGGCACACTCGGTGCATCTGTTCCCGAACTTACAACATAGTTAATTACCGTTCCCTGATCTACTTTTGTTCCTGCCTCTGTTTCCTGAGACATGATGGTTCCTGCTTTATATTCGGAAGACTGACTTTCTCCGGTCTTGTTTCCCTTTAAGCCAAGCTGTTCCAGAACACTCAACGCATTTTCTTCTGTCATGCTGGTCAGCTTCGGTACAGATACCTGTCCGTTTTCATCTACTGTATCATCAATTTCTTCCTGTTCTGTCTGCTGAGTGTCATCTTTTTTTGCAGTTCCACCGATATTTACCAGACCTGCTGCCCGTGCAATAAAGAAAATCAGAATACAGATAATGATCGCACCGATAATAAATCCGCCGATAGTCATAGCTTTTTCCAGTTTGGAACTTACTTCGCCATCCTCATCGTCTTCCTCATCGTCATCATACTCGTCATCATATTCTTCTTCGTCATCATCCTCTTCCTCCTCATACGTATCTTTCTGAGGAGTGGCATATCCTGAACGGCCTTCCCTGATGGCTTCCAGTTCATCATTGGAAAGCATCACCGTCTGTGCATGCTGTGCCAGCGGTGTCACTACAACAAAATTTCCATTCGGATCCAGCAGCGAATGTTTCAGATCTTCAATCACTTCTGACATGTTTTCATATCTGCGGTCAACGCTTTTCTGTGTACATTTCAGAATGATCTGTTCCAGACTGTATGGAAGATCCGGTACATATTTTCTGGGTGATACAATTTCTTCCTGCAGATGCTTGATTGCAATTGCAACAGTAGTATCCCCGTCAAATGGAACATGTCCCGTTACCATCTCATACATGGTAATACCAAGCGAATAAATATCACTCTTGGCATCACTGTAACCACCACGTACCTGTTCCGGTGAACTGTAATGTACCGATCCCATCACATTGGAACTGATGGTATTGGAAGAAGCTGCTCGCGCAATACCAAAGTCAGACAGCTTTACTTTACCATCTACAGATATGATAATATTCTGCGGTTTTACATCTCTGTGCACAATATTGCTCTTATGTGCCGCCTCCAGTCCTAGAGAAACCTGAATCGCAATACTCGTTGCCTCTCTTACGGAAAGTTTTCCTTTTCTTGTAATATAGTCTTTCAGGGTAATTCCCTGTACCAACTCCATAACAATATAGTAAATGCCGTTATCCTCCCCAACATCATAGACATTTACCACATTCGGATGCGCAAGACCTGCTGCAGCCTGTGCTTCCTTGCGAAATTTGGAAATAAAGCCTTTATCCTGGCTGAATTCCGCTTTCATTACCTTCACTGCTACGAGACGGTTCAACTTATGATCTTTTGCTTTGTAGACATCCGCCATACCGCCGCTGCCGATTCTGCTGATGATCTCGTATCTTTCTCCTACAATCATTCCCTCTTTTAACATTCTTTCACCTCGTTTGTAAATGGTTCGATTAGAATTACTGATATATTATCTCTGCCCCCGTTTGTATTGGCAGTTGCCACCAGTTGTCTGCCGGACTGTTCGATATCCGGTGAATCCCCCAGAATCTTCTGGATCTCCTCATCCGCCACCATATTACTCAGTCCGTCTGAACACAGCAAAATCCGATTCTTTTCCTCCAGCTGCACATCGAAGAAATCGATATCCACCTCTTCGGACGCTCCTAATGCTCTAGTGATAATGTTTTTATCCGGATGATTCTGGGCTTCCTCTTTACTGAGTTCTCCCCGCATCACCATCTCGGCGATCCAAGAATGGTCTCTGGTGATCTGCACCAGGCCCTGTTCACCGGAAATATACAGACGACTGTCTCCCACATTGGCCACATACGCATAATATCCCACAACGGTCACCGCCACGAGTGTTGTCCCCATGCCGGCTTTTCCTGCATCTGCTTTCGCCAGCTCATGAATCTTTTCATTCGCTTCCTCAATTGCATGACGCATGATCTTTATAGGATTAAAACTCATATCTTTTTTTACTGATGCCTCGATTACAGAAACGGCACAGCGTGAGGCAAAATCTCCGGCATTATGCCCGCCCATTCCATCGGCAAGCACAAACAGATTTGGAAGATTTCCTATCGGCTGCTCGGACGCATATACATAATCCTGATTCTGACTTCTGACCTGTCCTACATCTGTCAAAGAAAATGACTTCATGCCAGCTTCTCCCTTGTCTTTTTATTTGTAACTGTTCAGTACCTTCACAGTCACTTTTATTTTTCTTCGGCGGAGTCTTTTGTTGTATTTTCCTGCCGGTCACTGTATTTTTTTCTCAGCTGACCACAGGCCCCATCGATATCCCTGCCCATTTCTCTTCTAATAGTAACATTAATTCGATATTTTTCAAGTTTATTTTTGAAATTCTCTATTACTTTTTTGTCAGACTGTACAAAATTCCGTTCCTTTATCGGATTAACCGGAATCAGATTAATATGACAATTTAATCCGTGTACAAGTCCGGCCAGCTGTCTGGCATCTTCCTGACTGTCGTTCTTTCCGCCCACCAGGCTATATTCAAAAGTCAGTCTTCTTCCTGTTTTTTCAAAATAGTATTTGCATGCCGGAAGAACCTCAGACAAAGAATATTTATAGGCGATCGGCATCAGTTCTTTTCTCTTTTCATCATTTGGTGCATGAAGAGATAATGCCAGTGTAATTGTCAGATCTTCCTCTGCCAGTTGTCGGATCCGCGGTACCAGGCCGCAGGTTGACACCGTAAGATTCCTCTGGCTGATATTCTGTCCTTTTTCATCGCTCAGAATTCTGATAAATCGAATCAGATTATCATAGTTATCCAATGGCTCTCCTGTTCCCATCACAACCACATTCGACACACGCTCCCCGGTCAGTTCCTGGATCCGGTAGACCTGATCCAGCATCTCGGACGGCAGAAGGTTTCTGGTCAGTCCACCGATCGTAGATGCACAGAAACGGCATCCCATCCGACAGCCAACCTGGGAAGAAATGCATACGGAATTGCCATGCTTGTATTGCATCCATACACTCTCGATCACGTTACCGTCTGCCAGCTGAAACAGATACTTCTGTGTACCGTCAATCTTTGAAGTCTGAACTTCTACAACTTCCAGATGTGTCAGTGGCTCCTGTTCGGTCAACTTTTTTCGCAAACCTTCTGACAGATTTGTCATTTTCTCATAGCTTCCCGCCGCTTTCTGATGAAGCCACTGATACAGCTGTTTCCCCTTGAACGGTTTTTCTCCAAGAGAAATCATCTTTTCTTTCAGTTCTTCTTCATACAGCGATTTGATATCTAATTGTTCCATTATTTTTCCTCTTTTTATCACTGATGTATCCACAGCATTTTCCGCATCTGTTTCTTACAGAGCTGTCCATCCGGCGCTTCTCTTACTTTTTCCGCATCCTTGCCAAAAAGAAACCATCTGTCTTATGCACTCCGGGAAGCAGTTGCAGCCAGCCCTGGGCGGTGGTTTCACTGTGCAGTTCTTCGCACAGATACGGATCCAGACTTTCCAGTACAAATGGATAATTCTCCGTAAACCATGCCACATTGCTCTGATTTTCCTCCGATGTGATCGTACATGTGCTGTAAATCAGAATGCCGCCGGGTTTTACATAAGAAGCTGCATTGTGAAGGATCTGTTTCTGAAGCACTGCCAGCTCCTGAATCTTATCTTCATCCGTACGGTACTTGATATCTGTTTTCTTTCCAATAACTCCAAGACCGGAACATGGTACGTCTGCCAGTACAATATCTGCTTTTTCTACGGATTCTTTATCTAAAAGTGTGGCATCTTTCCGATGCGCACGAATATTCAGTGTCTGTGTTCTTTCAATATTTTCCTCAATGAGACCCACTTTATAATCTGTAAGATCTCTTGCATCTACCATACCCTGTCCCTGCATCTTATCTGCCATATGAAGACTCTTTCCTCCCGGTGCTGCGCAAAGATCGATCACATAATCTCCCGGTTTCGGATCTGCTGCTTCCGTTACCAGCATTGAACTTACATCCTGCACTACAAACCGTCCCATCACAAAAGATTTAAGCCCTTCCAGATGGCTGTAATCTGACAGATAGAATGCATACGGAAGATATGGTGCCTGTTCAACCGTTGCTCCCTGGCCTTTCAGACTGTTGACCGTCAATTCCTGCTCCACCCGATACAGCTGGCATCGGATCGTCAACGGATGATCCGTCAGAAAATCTTTTAACATGCATTCCGTTGTTTCTGTTCCGTAAGTTTGTACCCATCGTTTTACCAACCACTGTGGTACCGAATAATAAACCGACAGATATTCCTCCGGATCCCTGTTCTTATCCGGATAAATAATCTCTTCTTTTTTTCTTGCCACATTGCGCATTACGCCGTTGACAAATCCCTTCAGGCTGTAAAATCCTTTTTTCTGTGCCAGTTTTACCGCTTCGTTGCAGGCTGCAGGGTCCGGCACGCTGTCCATAAACATAAGCTGATAAACACCGCTTCGAAGAATGTTACGGATCACCGGTTTCATCTTATTTACTCTGACACTGGAAAACTGATTCAGAACATAATCGATCCGGAGCATATATTCCAGAGTTCCCTCCACAAGCCGGTTGATAAATGCACGGTCCTGTTTCGGAAGATACTGAACTTTATTCAGAGCATTTCGGATTGCCAGATGGCTGTATTCTTTTTCCTGTGTAATTTCCAATAATATCTCCAGGGCGATTCCCCGAAGTTCTGTTCCATTTGCCACGTTTTTTTCCTCCGGTTGTTTCTGTTGGCATCGATTTTCACTGATTCACCGGTATAACATTGATACCGGTATACAGTTCTGAAAACACAGACGCAGCAGTGGCTACGCTGAATCTTCGAGAACTGCACAATCGGATCCGCCGCCAAGTCTATGGCGCATTTATTTCGAAAGCGATATACTAACAGGGAAGTATCATCCCTTCTTCCACCGTATAGCCACGTAAAAATGCCTGCGCATCCATTCGTTTTTTTCCCTCCATCTGCAGGGTATCAATCTTCAGAATTCCCTCTCCGGTCTGAATCCGGAATCCTTTTGCATCTGCCTGCAGTACAGTTCCCGGTGCTTTTTTCTCACCGTTTTCTTCTTCCACAGATGCTTCCCATATTTTCAAAGTTTTTCCGTTCAGATGGGAAAATGCACTTGGCCATGGATTCAGTCCGCGAATCAGGCGTTCCAGTTCTGTTGCTGATTTTGCCCAGTCCAACTCACCCATTTTTTTACTGATCATGGCTGCATACGGCGTTGTACTCTCTTCCGGCTGTTTTTCAAAAACGGCACTGCCGTCTTCCAGCATCGGAAGTGTCTCAACCAGAAGTTTGGCCCCTGACTCACTCAGACGGTCAAACAGACTGCCGCCAGTCTCTTTTTCATTCAGCGGAACAATCACTTTATTGATCATATCCCCGGTATCCACACCTTCATCCATCCGCATAATAGTAACACCGGATTCTTTATCACCGTTAATCACAGCCCACTGAATCGGAGCCGCACCACGGTAGGCCGGGAGCAGGGATGCGTGTACGTTAATACATCCATATTTTGGCATATGCAGAATCTCTTTCGGAATAATCTGTCCGAACGCCACCACAACGATCACATCCGGATTCAGTTCTTTCATCACCTGAATAAATTCCGGATCTCTTACTTTTTGGGGCTGATATACCGGAAGTCCCAGTTCCATCGCCGCCTCTTTGACCGGTGTGGGCTGCAGGTTCTTTCCCCTGCCCTTTGGTTTATCCGGCTGGCTGATCACACCGGCAATCTCATGACCGGCCTTCGCCAGCTCTCTTAATGTCCCCACAGAAAAATCCGGGGTTCCCATAAATACTACTCTCATCTATTCTCCATCCTCTTCTTCGTAATTCACATCGTGCAGCTCACCTTCCACGTGTTCCACGTACAAGATACCGTCCAGATGTTCACATTCATGACAGATTGCACGTGCCAGAAGTCCTTCTCCTGTCAGAATAAACGGTTCCATATTAATATCCAGTGCTTCTACGGTTACTACATTCGGTCTTGTCACCACACCGGATTTGCCTGGTACCGAAAGACATCCTTCTTCCCCTGTCTGTTCCCCGGAAGTCTCTTTGATCACCGGATTGATCAATACATACGGACCATTCTCATCTCCGATATCAATCACAACAATTCGTTTTAACATTCCCACCTGTGGTGCCGCCAGTCCCACACCATAAGCATCATACATGGTCTCCAGCATATCATCTATCAGTTCCTGAATCTTTGGTGTCATCTCTTCCACCGGTCTGCAGACTTTGTTCAGGATTCTGTCTCCCATAGTTCTGATTTTTCTGATTGCCATTCTTTTTCCTCCTGTCAGTGGTTAAAATCCAGCTGAATCCGAATTTCCCTGAATCCGCTGTTTACTTCTATATATTGTTCCAGTCTGCTCTTTGCCCGCAGCAGCAGCTGGTGATCCTCCTGCTTTATATAAATTACTTTTCGATACATATCGGCGATCTTCGATACGGTTTCATCTGCAGGTCCGATGATCTGCAGCTGTCCGTGACTGTCCACCCGGTTCAGGAATTTTTTTATATATTGCATTCCTGTCTCCAGTAGTTCCTCATTACCACAGCTTCCATGGATCGCCAGTAGATTGGATACCGGTGGATAACCCAGAAGTTTCCGATAACCGATCTCTTCTTCATAAAATGCCCGGTAATCCTGATGCATCGCTGCCTGAATACTGTAATGTTCCGGTTGATATGTCTGGATAATCGCTTCTCCGGGCTTTTCTCCTCTTCCTGCTCTTCCCGCTGCCTGCGTCAGTAACTGAAAAGTCCGCTCACTTGCCCGGTAATCACTGATATTCAGTGAAAGATCCGCCGCCAGCACTCCGACCAGCGTCACTTTCGGAAAATCATGTCCCTTGACGATCATCTGCGTACCAATCAGGATATCTGCCTCCTGGTTTGCAAATGCAGCCAGAATATTTGCATGTCCTTCTTTTTTTCTGGTTGTATCCAGATCCATCCGCAAAACCTTTGCCTGTGGAAACCGTTTTTTTACGATTTCTTCGATCTGCTGCGTTCCCGCACGAAATCCTCCGATATAGGGTGATCCGCACACCGGACACTGCTGTGGTTGTCTCGTCTCATACCCGCAATAATGGCACACCAGTTTTCCGTTCCGGTGCTGTGACAAAGAAACATCACAGTGGGGACATTTCATCACTGTTCCACAGGAACGGCAGGAGAAAAATCCCGCATATCCGCGACGATTCAAAAACAACATGATCTGCTCTTTCTTTTTTAACCGTTCTTCAATTTTTTCCTGTAAAATACTGCTCAAGATTGACCGGTTTCCCTGTTTTAATTCTTTCCTCAGATCTACAGAATAAACCTTCGGCATCTGCCTGTTTTCATATCGGCTGTTCAGTTCAAACAGCCGATACGTTCCATTCTGTGCCTGATAATACGCATCTACCGATGGTGTGGCACTTCCCAGTACCACCGGACAGTGTTCCAGATTGCCTCTCTCAATTGCTGTCTCTCTGGCATGATAACAGGGCACCGTCTCACTCTGGTACGAAGTTTCGTGTTCCTCATCGATCACGATCAACCCGAGATTCGGAAACGGGGTAAACAGTGCAGATCGCGGTCCGATCATCACCTGCAGTTCCCCTTTTTTTGCCCGTTCAAACTGATCGGAACGCTCACCGGGAGAAAGCCGGGAATGTAAAACAGAGATTCTGTCTCCGAACCGCCGATAGAAACGCTGCACTGTCTGATAAGTCAGCGCAATCTCCGGAATCAACAGGATCACCTGCTTTCCCTGGTTGAGCACTTCTTCCATCAGTTCCATATATACCTGGGTTTTTCCGCTCCCGGTTACCCCGTGAATCACCACCGGGCGAAAATCGTTTTCTCTCCAGCCGTTCAGAATCCCATCCGCCACTTCTCTCTGTGCCGGTGACAGTAGTGCTTTTGTCTGCTCACATTCCGTAGTCTGGATGGGATTACGATACACTTCCGTAGCCTGTACCCGGATCATCCCTGTATTCTCCATGGCCTTTATCACACTGGCTGTCAGATGCAGTTTATCCATTGCCAATGTATAAGAGATCGTATCATTCTCAAGCAGTGCCTCGAGAAGTCTCTGCCTGGCCACATAATGTTTTTTACGGCACAGTTCCAGCTGATTTTCTGCTTCGTCTTTTTCGAGCAACAGACGGATCCAGCGTTTTTCTTTCTGTTTCATCTTCTGTTTTACCGGAAGTACCGTCTTTAACGCCTGAATCATCGTGGCGCCATACTGCTCCCTCATCCAGGCAGCAAGTGCTATCAGGCGGGATTCAATGGAATTGCTTCCTGTCTCCACTCCCCGGATCTCTTTCATGCGGCTGACATCAAAAGAAGGCTGATCCGTCACCCGGATCACGTATCCTTTGATCATCCTTCCTCCATTTCCGAAAGGAACCTGCACCTGCATCCCCGGTTGTAACCTGCCCTCCAGATGCTGTGGAACCAAATACTGAAAGGATCTATCCAGTTTTTCACTGGTAATATCTACAATAATATCCGCATATGTCTTTATCATGCTTTTTTCTTGGCATCTTCTTCCAGAATCTCACGGATCAGTACACGTTCATCCATCGGATATTTCTTTCCTTTGATCTCCTGATAGTCTTCGTGACCTTTTCCTGCAAGTACAATGATGTCTCCCGGTTGTCCATGATGAATGGCGTAAGCAATAGCTTCTTTCCGATCGATGATCTCAACATATTTTCCTTCTGTCTTGCTGATACCTGTTTTGATATCATCAATAATCGCCTGAGGCTCTTCATTTCTCGGGTTATCGGATGTGATGATCGTCAGATCTGCCAGCTTACCGGACACTTCTCCCATCTCAAACCGACGGTCACGGGAACGGTTACCACCACAGCCAAACAGACATACCAGACGGTTCGGTTTATATTCTCTCAGTGTGGTAAGAAGGGATTCCAGGCTCATCGCATTGTGTGCGTAATCGATCATCAAAGTGAAATCATCGGATACCTTTTCCATCTCGATTCTGCCCTTTACTTTTGCACATTTCAGGGCTTTGCATATGTTTTCTTCAGATACGTTAAAATGTCTGCAGATTGCAATAGCCGTCAGAGAATTGTAAATACTGAATTTTCCAGGAAGATCGATCTCCACCGGAAAATTCAACAGTCCCTGCAGATCATAGGAGATTCCCAGCACTCCTTTTTTTGTAAGCAGTTCAGAATTAACCGCGCGAAGGTCTGCCTCCGGTGAAAATCCATAAGTCTCCAGGCTGCAGGTATGTCCGTCAATGATCTTCTCATAATGTTCGTCATCTCTGTTGACAATACCGATCCGGCACTGACGAAGTAACATCTTTTTACAGGACAGGTAATGTTCAAAGCTGGTATGTTCGTTCGGTCCAATGTGATCTGGTTCGATATTGGTAAAGATACCGATATCAAAGGTGAATCCTGCGGTTCGATGAAGCATCAGTCCCTGGGAGGATACTTCCATCACTGCACAGTCACAACCTTCATCCAACATCTGTCGCAGATATTTTTGCACCAGAAGAGATTCCGGTGTAGTATTTGCAGACGGGATCACGGTATCTCCGATGATTGTTTCGATGGTTCCGATCAGACCCACTTTGTAACCGGCATTTTCCAGAATGGATTTTACCATGTAAGTCGTTGTGGTTTTTCCTTTTGTTCCGGTGATTCCGATCACACGCAGCTTATCTCCCGGATAATCATAGTAGGCTGCTGCCACAAGTGCCATCGCATACCGGCTGTCCTTTACCTGGATCACTGTCACATCCTCCGGCACTTCTACCGGTTCTTCCACGATAATTGCCTTCGTTCCCTGTCCGGCTACACTTTTTGCAAATGTATGACCATCCACAACAGCACCACGGATACAGATAAAAAGAGAACCTTCCTTTGCTTTTCTGGAATCCGCAACGACTTCCTCTATTTCCTGATCGAGAGTGCCCTGCAGACATGTATATTCCAAACGTTCTAGAATCTTTGATAATTTCATCAACTTCAACCTCCTTTGGATCGCGGGCAGGTCAATTGCCCATAGATATTTATAGAATAGCATATTTCGCACAAAAAAAGAAGAGGGGGGATGGGATTTTGCGGGGAAATGGTTGTAAGGCGGACGCCGGAGAAGGGGACGGGAGGGACGACGCGTGGGCAGGGGAACTTTGAGCTAGCCGCTAACTCCGGCTATTGTTCACGAGGGTCAGCTGACCCTCGCGAAAGCCTATGTAAGCGTCGGATCTCAAAGCTTCCCCTAACCGCCCACCAGTGCGTTCGCCCCTTCCCTCCCCGCTCCCGACCGTCCCCTTCTCCGGCTGATATTCGTTGGAACTGGTGATGAATTTCCCGGAAAATCCCTGGAGAAAGAGCGATGGGTCGCTGGTTTTATGTTTTCGTAGTTGTTCTATTGATGTATGGTAACTATTCAGTAGCCATTATCCCGCGAGGTGTTTTGGCATAAATATGCCAAAATCCCGAGACATACAAGCAAAAATGCCATCACCGAAGGTGATTTTAAATGCATTTTTGCTCGTAACTGTGAAGTTACTGAACAGTTACGATGTATGTAGTATTTCCTTCTCCCAGACCCGTTCATTTTTCAACCATATCAATCTTTTTCATCACTCAGTTTCAACCGGTACACAGCCGGCATGGCTTGGGAGCCTGGGTGCGGGAACACTTTGTGGGCGGTTAGAGCAAGCTTTAAGATCCGACACTTACGGAGACTTTCGCTTGGGTCAGCTGACCCAAGTGAATATAGTCGCAGTTAGTGGCTAGCTTAAAGTTGCTCTGCCCACGTTCCCGCACCCAGGCTCCCAAGCCATGCCGGCATCCCCTTGAAAATCAAAAAAAGAACTACCGTCTTCAAAACACTTCATTTTGAAAACGATAGCCCTTTTATAAAAAAGCAATATACGCTCTTAGTAGATCACTGTACCCGTCCGTCCAAGGTACGCATCCACTGCCTTATCGATTGAAGTAATCACAGCCTTCTTTCCTTCGCCCTGTTCCACGAACTCGACAGAAGCCTGGATCTTCGGCAGCATGGTGTTGGCTTCGAACTGGCCTTCCGCCATATACTCTTTCGCCTGTGCAACAGAAATCTCGCCCAGTTCTTCCTCATCCTGCTTGTGGAAATTCACAGAAACCTTCTCCACACTGGTCAGGATCAGCAGTTCATCTGCATCCAGCTGTTCTGCCAGACGACCGCTGGTATAATCTTTCTCAATAACCGCACTTGCGCCCTTCAGTTCCGTACCCTGCTCGAGAACCGGGATTCCGCCACCGCCGCAGGCGATAACGATCTGTCCGGCATCAAGCAGTGCACGGATCGCATCGATCTCAACGATCTTCTGTGGCTTCGGTGCGGCTACGATTCGGCGGTAACCGTCACCGATCTTGGTAACGTAATTACCCTTATTTTCTTCCTCTTCCGCTTCCTGCTCATTCAGCACACGTCCGATGACTTTAACAGGTTCAGCAAAAGCTTCGTCATACGTGTCTACGGTTACCTGTGTCAGGATCGTGGATACCGGTTTGTAGATGCCTTCTTTCATCAGTTCTGCACGGATCGCATTCTGCAGGTCGTATCCGATATAACCCTGGCTCATGGCAGAACACACGGACATTGGTGCGTATGTATAATCCGGATGATACTTTCCGAATTCATTCATTGCCATATGGATCATACCCACCTGGGGTGCATTACTGTGAGAAATCACAACCTCTGCGCCCTCTTTTACCAGCTGCGCAATGATTTTTGCAGTTCTTTTTGTAGCTTCTTTCTGCTCCGGCAACGTATTACCAAGTGCCCGGTGTCCCAGAGCAATGACAACTTTCTTCTTCTCCATGTTACGCCCTCTTACTTTCTCTCATACATAATCGGGTAAAAATACCTTTTGCGAATTTCACCCGTCACTGTCACGGTATTTACCGAATTCCATACAGACATGGGTTTCGGTTTATGATCTGCCGATACCGGTTTCTGTTACAGATCAACACCTCTATCGTTAGTTTATTCCTGTTTTCTACTTTATGCAAGCAGGAAATAAGCAAGTACCACAACACCAAGAGCGATCCGGTACCATCCAAATACCTTGAAATCGTGTTTCTTGATATAACCCATCAGGAACTTGATCGCTGCAATGGAAACGCCAAAAGCGACAACCATACCAAGCAGCAGATATACAACCTCTGTTCCGGTAAAATGCAGACCAAATTTTATCAGTTTCAGAAAGCTTGCTCCAAACATAACCGGGATGGCAAGGAAAAAGGTATATTCCGCTGCCAGTTTTCTGCTCATGCCGAGGAGAATACCCCCGATGATGGTTGCACCGGAACGGGAAGTACCCGGAATCAGGGCAAGCAGCTGGAAGATTCCGATAAACAGTGCATCTTTGAAAGAAATATCACTGAGCTTTGTTCTGCTGGGCTTCCGGCTTTTATTGTAGTTTTCGATAACAATAAACAGTACACCGTATACGATCAGCATCACGGAAACGACCCAGTAATTCATGAATGTTTTCTCGATCCAGTTGTTAAACGGAAGTGCCACGATGATTGCCGGCACACAAGATACCAGAATCTTTAACCACAGCACGATCTTATTCATGTTGATGTATTTGTCTGCAAATTTCTGTAATTTCCCGATACGCTCATTCGTACTGATATAGTTCCAGTTACTCTCTCTGGACGGATCATTTTTATGAAATGGCCATAATTTTTTAAAATCCAGTACCACAACCGCCAGTACGGCTCCCAGCTGGATGACCACAAGGAACATCTGCCAGAATTCCTCACTGACTTTCAGTTTCATAAACTGATCCACCAGGATCATATGGCCGGTACTGCTTACAGGAAGCCATTCGGTGATTCCCTCCACAATACCGAGAAAAATTACTTTCAGTAATTCGATAATATCCATATTTTCCCCTTTATTTAGATCTGTGCGATATCAATCAGCGTAAGCTTGTTCAGATCTGTATTTTCCAGACTGGTTACCAGTGCTTTGGCTGTATCCATAGCGGTCAGAACGTTAACACCTGTCTCGATAGCATTTCTTCGGATCAGGAAACCGTCTTTTGCGTGTTCCACACCCTGAGAAGGTGTATCGATGACCAGATCGATCTTGTGACCCAGAATCAGGTCCATCAGGTTTGGTGACGGCTGTTCGAGCTTATTGGTACGGATTGCTTTTACGCCGGCTTCCTGCAGCGTTTTAGCTGTATTTCTGGTTGCATAGATCCGGTAACCCAGTGCTTCAAACCGTTTTCCGATCTCAACTGCTTCCTCTTTATCCTCATCACGAACGGTCATGATCATATTTTTATGTTTCGGCAGATTGATACCTGCGCCAAGGAATGCTTTGTACAGTGCTTCGTTGAAGCTTTCTGCGATACCCAGGCACTCACCGGTGGACTTCATCTCCGGTCCAAGACTGATATCCGCACCACGGATCTTCTCGAAGGAGAATACCGGCATCTTGATCGCAAAATATTTTGCTTCCGGCTGCAGTCCCGGTGTATAACCCATATCTTTCAGTTTGTATCCCATGATGGCTTTTGCTGCCAGAGGAACGATCGGGATACCGGTTACCTTGCTGATGTACGGAACGGTACGGCTGGAACGTGGATTAACCTCGATGACATAGACTTCTTCACCGCATACGATAAACTGAATATTGATCATACCGATGACATGCAGTGCTTTGGCCAGACGTTTGGTGTATTCTTCGATGGTAGCTTTTGCAGTCTTGCTGATGGTCTGTGCCGGATATACAGAGATACTGTCTCCGGAGTGGATACCTGCTCTCTCGATATGCTCCATGATACCCGGGATCACGATGTCTTCACCGTCGCATACCGCATCAACCTCGATTTCTTTACCTACCAGGTATTTGTCGACCAGGATCGGATGTTCCTGTGCGATCCGATTGATGATACCGATATACTGTTCCACATCTTCATCGTTGATCGCGATCTGCATACCCTGACCACCCAGAACGTAAGAAGGGCGAACCAGAACCGGATAACCCAGTTCGTTGGCAGCTTTCTTAGCCTCTTCAGCGGTAAATACGGTCTGTCCCTTTGGTCTCGGGATCTGGCACTGTTCCAGGATCTCATCAAACAGCTCACGGTCTTCGGCTGCATCTACATTTTCTGCGGATGTTCCGAGGATCGGCACACCCATCTTCATCAGTGCCTCGGTAAGTTTGATAGCGGTCTGTCCACCGAACTGCACCACTGCTCCGTCCGGTTTCTCGATATTTACGATGTTTTCCACATCCTCCGGTGTCAGCGGCTCAAAATACAGTTTGTCAGCGATATCAAAGTCTGTACTTACAGTTTCCGGGTTGTTATTAATAATGATGGTCTCATAACCTTCATTTGCAAAGGCCCAGGTACAGTGTACAGAACAGAAGTCGAACTCGATACCCTGTCCGATACGGATCGGGCCGGAACCAAGTACCAGAACTTTTTTCTTGTCCGGTGTGCGCTCTGCCTCATTTTCTCCGCCATATACAGAGTAATAATACGGTGTGGTGGCTGCAAACTCAGCGGCACAGGTATCTACCATCTTGTAAGCTGCGGTGATACCGTATGTTTTACGCATTTCTTTTACCGTTTCTTCTGTCTTTCCGTTCAGTTTTGCAATCACATAATCCGGAAATTCCATGCGTTTTGCTTCTCTCAACAGATCTTCGTCCAGTTCTCTGGTCTTCAACGCATATTCCATCTCGGTCAGGATCGCGATCTTATCGATAAACCAAAGATCGATCTTGGTGATCTCATGGATCTCCTCCTGAGAAATTCCGATACGGATCGCCTGTGCAATTCTCCAGATTCTCATATCATCTACAATATGAAGAGCTTCCAACATCTCTTCTCTGGACAGATTGGAAAAATCGTAGGACATCAGACTGTCTACATGCTGTTCCAGGGAACGAATGGCTTTCATCAACGCACCTTCAAAGTTGTTGCAGATACTCATAACTTCACCGGTGGCTTTCATCTGTGTGGTCAGGGTACGTTTTGCACTGATAAATTTATCAAATGGCAGACGCGGGATCTTGACAACACAGTAGTCTAACATCGGCTCGAAACTTGCATAAGTTTTTCCGGTAATAGCATTCGGGATCTCATCCAGGGTATAGCCCAGAGCGATCTTTGCAGCTACTTTTGCGATCGGGTATCCGGTTGCCTTACTTGCCAGTGCGGAAGAACGGGATACTCGCGGATTTACCTCGATTACACAGTATTCGAAGCTGTCCGGATTCAGCGCATACTGTACGTTACATCCACCGGTGATGCCCAGCTCTGTGATAATATTCAGTGCGGAAGTTCTCAGCATCTGATATTCTTTATCCCCCAGTGTCTGCGACGGTGCCACAACGATACTGTCACCGGTATGTACACCAACCGGATCCAGGTTTTCCATATTACAAACGGTGATGCAGTTGCCTGCACTGTCACGCATTACTTCGTACTCGATTTCTTTCCATCCGGCGATACATCTTTCTACCAGAACCTCGCCCACACGGGAAAGACGCAGACCATTTTCCAGGATCTCGATCAGTTCCGCTTCGTTATGAGCGATACCACCGCCGCTTCCACCCAGCGTATAAGCCGGACGAAGAACAACCGGATAACCGATCGTATTGGTAAATGCAATACCGTCCTCTACGGTTGTAACCACCAGGGAAGCTGCAACCGGTTCACCGATTTTTTCCATGGTATCTTTGAATTCCTGACGGTCTTCTGCTTTTTTAATTGTCTGGGAAGTAGTACCGATCAGTCTTACATTATGTTCTTTTAAGAATCCTCTCTCTTCCAGTTCCATCGCCAGGTTCAATCCTGCCTGACCACCCAGTGTCGGAAGTACGCTGTCCGGTTTTTCTTTCAGGATCAGCTGCTCCACAACTTCTACAGTCAGCGGCTCGATATAAACTTTATCAGCGATATCTTTATCGGTCATGATGGTTGCCGGGTTAGAGTTTAACAGGACAACTTCCACGCCCTCTTCTTTCAGAGAACGGCAGGCCTGTGTTCCCGCATAGTCAAATTCTGCTGCCTGGCCGATGACAATCGGACCTGAGCCAATCATCAGTACTTTTTTAATCTCTGGATTTTTTGGCATTACTCTTCTCCTCCCATCATTTTGATAAACCGGTCAAACAGATAACCGGAATCCTGTGGTCCCGGGCATGCTTCCGGATGGAACTGTACTGTAAAAATATTTTTTCCTGTATATTTCAGTCCTTCGTTGGTTCCGTCGTTGACATTGATAAATGCCGGAACGGCAACTTTCGGATCCAGATTGTCGGTGTCTACCACATATCCGTGGTTCTGAGAAGAGATATACACTCTTCCGGTTTCCAGATCTTTTACCGGATGATTGCCTCCTCTGTGACCGTATTTCATCTTATGGGTATCCGCACCGGTTGCCAGTGCCATCAGCTGATGTCCCAGACAGATTGCAAAGATCGGTGTGTCGGATTCATATAATTTACGGATCTCTTTGATCACTTCCGTACACTCCTTCGGGTCTCCAGGGCCGTTGGAGAGCATGATACCGTCCGGGTTTGCAGCCAGGATCTCTTCTGCTGTGGTGGATGCCGGATAAATGGTTACCTCGCATCCTCTCTGATTCAGAGATTTTGCGATATTGTTTTTTGCACCCAGATCCAGAAGGGCTACTTTCTTTCCGCTGCCTTTCAGCACGGTCTTTTCGGAGCAGGTTACTTTCTCCACTGCTTTTCCTGTAGTATATGCTTTCAGTCTCGGAATGATAGCATCCAGATCATAATTTTCATCCGTTGTGATCATACCATTCATGGTTCCTTTTTCTCTCAGGATTCTGGTCAGAGCGCGGGTATCGATCCCTGCGATTCCCGGAATGTCAAATCGTTTCAGAAAGTTCTGAATTGTATCTTCACACCGGAAATTGCTTGGTGTTCTGGAAAGTTCTCTTACAATATATCCATCCGGCCATGGTCTCAAAGACTCCGTATCCTCATAGCAAATACCGTAATTGCCGATCAGCGGATAAGTCATACATACAGCCTGTCCTGCGTAAGACGGGTCTGTCAGTACTTCCAGATAACCTGTCATGGAAGTATTGAACACGATCTCGCTGATGACTTCTTTTTTGGCTCCAATGCTGGTTCCGGTAAATACATGTCCATCTTCAAGTATTAAAAAAGCTTTCATCATTCCGTTTCCTTTCTTTTTTCTTATGTAGGCTGTTTACAGCCTGTTTATATCTTTTTCCGCATAAAAAGGGAGAAATTTCCCGTGAAATCACTCCCCCTTGCGTAATCTTAGAAATTTTACCACAAAGTCTTTTTCATTTCAATACTCTATTTTAGAAAAGTGTCGCTTTCTGCGGGAGAAATATTTTTTAATCTTTTTTTATAAAAAAGTATTGACACTTCGTGTTTTATACTGTATAGTATCACTTGTCGCTGACGGAGCGGCAAACAATTTCATAATTAAAAGTTGTGCAGGAATGGCGGAATTGGCAGACGCGCAGGCTTCAGGTGCCTGTGGTAGCAATATCGTGCGGGTTCAAGTCCCGCTTCCTGCACTATTTTTTTGTTTTCAGATCACCTCTATTTTCTCAGATACCTTTCTTTTTTGCAATCTCTTTTTTCTTGTCAAACCTTCTTTTTAATGATACCATGATACTGATCTTTTTAAGGAGTGTAAAAATATGAACGAAAAAGTATATGATCAGGACACCTTGCAACATTTAAAGCAGGTGGAACTTGATATTCTCAAAGATTTCATCAAAATTTGCCAAAAATATAATCTCACTTATTTTGCCACCGGAGGTACCGCTATTGGTGCACTCCGTCATCAGGGATTCATCCCGTGGGATGACGATATTGATGTTTGCATGTTAAGAAAAGACTATGATACTTTTATGCGTGTTGCCCCGAAAGAGATGGGCGATACATACATTTTTATGGATGCCCACACGGAACCACGTTATCCACTGATGTTCGGGAAAATGATAAAAAAAGGCACTCGTTTTATTGAAGAAGCCTATCAGCAGGCTAATTATCCTTTGGGAATCTATATTGATATTTTCCCTTATGACCAGACACCGGAAAATAAATCTGCCAGAGAAAAATTACAGAAAAAGACCTGGAATATTGGACGCATGCACGTTCTTACTTTGATCGACAATCCAAAACTTCCGGATACACTCAATGGTTTTACAGCTGCAGTTGCAGCTTTCTGCTGTAAGTGCATTCATGCTCTTTTTCATCTGTTCCATGTTACACCGAAAAAAACGTACGGAAAATATCTGAAATACGCCACCAACTGTCCGGAACCTGATTCCGACCTGTATATTGATTATTCCTATATTACCGGTCAGAACCTGATGATTCGAACAAAAGAAGCGTTTCCTACTATCGAGGTTCCTTTTGAAGATACTACTGTCGCCCTTGTACGCAACTATGACTCTTTTTTACGTCCTGAATACGGCGATTATATGCAACTGCCACCAGAAAACCAGCGCCATAATCATATGGCTGCTTTTATTGATTTTGGAGAAAATTAATGAACATCGTATACACAACCAATGATTTGTTTTGTGCCAAGGTTGGCGCAAGTATTTGTTCTATTTTTGAAAACAATAAATCTGCTGATGATATTACCATATTCATTATTGGTCAGTCTCTTTCAACAAAAAATATTAAAAACTTTTCTATTTTAGCTTCTGAATATCATCGAAAAATTGAAATTATCCCATTGGATAATCTGAATAAATTTATTCCATTTACGTTTGATACTTCCGGTTGGAATCCAATTGTTCTTGCGCGACTCATATTAGATCATTTACTTCCAGAATCTATTGATCGTATCCTTTATATAGATGGTGATACAGTTATTTTACGTTCACTTTCCGCCCTCTGGAACACAGATTTAAAAGGTAATGTTCTGGGTGGATGTATCGAAGCAACACAGTCTAAAAAAAGACGGATTTCGCTTAAGATGGAATCTGATCCTTATATCAACGCTGGTGTTTTATTAATCGATCTAAAAAAATGGCGTTCTGAGCAAACCGGCCTGCAAATATTAAATTACTATGCTGCTAACAACGGGAAATTATTTGCTAATGATCAAGATGCTATTAATGGCACTTTACGTCAAAAAATCACTTTTTTACCGCCAAAATATAATTTTTATAATATTTACTGGTTTTATCCATATCGCTATTTAAAAAAGCTGATGCGTGGTGCATACTATTACGATCTGAATACTTACGAAGATTCTTTGTCTTCTCCAGCTATCATACACTATCTTGGTGAAGAACGTCCATGGAGAAAAGGCAACCATCATCGTTTCAAGAAAGAGTATCAATATTATCTTTCTCTTACCCCATGGAATAAGGAACCTGAAGAGTCCGGATGGCAAACTTACTTTTTCTGTTGGGATATCTTTAATTTCTGTATGAAACCTTTTCCGGCTCTTCGTTATCATATTATTGACACCCTTATTCCAACATTTTTGCGTTGGAGAAAAAAACAATTAAAAAAGAACTGATTCTACTGAAAGGACTTTATGACAGAAAAAAAATTATCCATTCAATCCAGTATCTTCTGGAACACCGTTGGCAGTATGTTTTATCTTGCCTGCCAATGGCTCATTACTGTTTTAGTTGTACGTCTTTCCGGTGTAGAAACCGCCGGAATTCTTTCCCTATGTATGTCTGTATGTAATATCTGGTATTGCATTGCAGTCTATGGAATGAGAAATTTTCAGGTGTCAGATACTTTGAACCGCTATTCTCATGGTTCTTATATCTTCAGCCGTCTTATCAGCTGTGGTATCGCCGGAATCGGATGCCTGCTTTACACATTGGCTATGCCTTATGACCTTACAACAACCATTTGTATCCTCTTGTATTTCTTATACAAATGCTCAGAGTCTGTTTTCGATGTATACGCAGGTATTTTTCAGAAGTCATGGCGTCTTGATCTTGCCGGGAAATCTTTATTATTACGTGGAGTTCTCACAATAGGAAGTTTTTGTATTCTTCTCCCTGTGACGAATAATCTTCCTGTTACACTTGCAGGTATGGCTGTTGTCTGTCTTACCGCTATTTTACTGTACGACATTCCGAAAGCCCGAAAAATTACTTCTGTGAAACTGGATTGCAGGATTCCGGAGGTGAAACATTTATTTATTGAATGTTTTCCTCTGGTTGTCTACACATTTCTTTCTACTACAATCGGATCTATTCCAAAACTGTTTCTGGAACGAATCTCAGGAAGTTATGATCTTGGAGTCTACAGTTCTGTAGCTACCCCGACTTTGATCATTCAGATGGGTGCTACTTATATCTTTAATCCGTTCGTAACCCTTTTTGCAGAACGTTATACCCAGAAAGACTACCATGGATTCCTGTCTATCCTGAAAAAATGTACACTTGCTGTCTTCGGCATCGCTATAGCAGGTGTTCTCGGTGGAAAATTACTTGGTGTCTGGGGATTAAATCTCCTTTATGGACCTGAAATCGCTGCTTATGTGAAATTATTGATTCCTTTAATTCTCTGTACGATTCTGACAGCTTTTTCGTGGCTTCTTTGTGGAGTACTTACAGCAACGCGTCAATTCCGCGGACTGGTTATTGCCAATGTTCTGGCTGTGATTTCTTCTATAATATTTTCCCCTGTACTGGAAAAATATTTTTCTATGCAGGGTGCAAGTATGGCACTGGCGCTGGCAACTATTCTTGAAATTATTGTTTTGCTGATTTATCTTGGAAAAGATTTACGCGCTATAAAAAAACACGCATGATAAAAAAACAATTCAAATCTCTTTTTATAAGATTTGAATTGTTTTTTTTATCAGAAAAGTGTTGACAACTTCAACAATTTCATGTATAGTATATTTTGTCGATAAGACATACAGAATTTCATAATTAAAAGTTGTGCAGGAATGGCGGAATTGGCAGACGCGCAGGCTTCAGGTGCCTGTGGTAGCAATATCGTGCGGGTTCAAGTCCCGCTTCCTGCACTATTTTTTTCTTCTATTTTATCAAAACCCATTTGGCATTGTCACTCTTCAGGCTGTATCCACAAAAGGAGCAGCAATGATTTTCATCTGGTACAAAGTTGGCTCCACAGGATGGACATTCTTTCTCCATGAAGAAAACGCCGTCTTCTCTTCTTCTTTCCGGGTAACGGGCTCTTTGCATGATAAGTGTTCGCTTCACTTTTTTCGTATATGGATTTCTTCTATCTGGCAAATAGGTCTCGCTTGCATAGACTTTTACTTTTATTTTTGTAATATCTTCTGTGTTGACCACTTTCTTTAACGTGATATTTCCGATTCCATAATCCATCAGTTCATCCGATTCTATTTCGTTATAAATGGCATCACCGATACAGGACCTGAGATAATTCTCCGAGTATCTTACTATGGAGTCCGCCATCTTTTCCTGTCTGTTTCGGAAAAACTGATTGGATACCAGGATCAGCACAAAAACCAGAAGAGCTGCACCAACACCGGCTGTCAGGGAAACTTCTGTATCCTCGATCATATACAGGCACAAAAATACGCAGACATACACGATTCCCATAGCCCCTGTCAAAAGCAATGCACGCCGAAGATTTGTTCCTATTCGCTCATATACCTCAAATCTTTCCGTCTGCCAGTCATAAAACTCGCTTCGGATCACACCTCCGCAGTACTCACAGACCACCTGCTGACCGGTCAGTTCCACCGACGCTCCACAGGATGGACAGATGATTTTCTGTACGGTGGAATAATAACTTTTTTTCTTCTGGACACGATCTGAGTTTCGGATATGCCGAGACTGAAGGATCCGAAGATAGGCATGTTTTCGATAATTCTCATAACAGATTTTCCCATCTTCAGTGGAAATCAGGCGTTCCAGAGCACTGCACTTGATGATAGATTCTCTCCATTCTCGTCCATCATTGTTCCAGCGTTCAAAATCATTGTCCGGCTGAGTTTCCACGTCTGTCATCAGAATCTCACGGCACAGCTTCTGCTGATTCAGTCGATCAATCTGTCTTACGATATTTTTCCGAAAAGTCATATCCATTCTTGAGGGAAGTCTGTTTTTATCTGCTTTTTCAAGGGGGATCAGGATTCTCTCGAAGGCTTTCCTTATATCACGGCGTATCCCTGACTTTTGAAGAGTGGTATCGCCGCGTTGTTCCATCATTCTTTTTATTTTCCCCTTTTTCCGGTTTTTTGCCAGAAAAACAGAAAAATCGATATCCAGTATCCGTTCACCGATATAAATCCCTAACAAAATGGCAACTGTTGCAGCAAACCACGATGCATCTGATAGTCCCATATGTCGCCTCCCATTTCATGTTATCTATTTCTATTTTTATCCTTATTTTTCTTTTTTTCTGATTCTTCACTGTTTTCCGGTTCTTTCTTGAACATCTCGGCTATGAAGATCGCTGCAAAACCCGCCCCAAGGATAATAGCTACACAGCAGAACAAGAATTCCAGGGGATCTCTGTCCGGCGCAATCTTATATTTTCCTTTTGACGTTCTGTAAACTTCCACGTCGATCTCGTCCCCTGTATTGATCTCCTCATCGTTCCAGCAGTATACGGTGTCTCTGTCTTGGTAGATTTCTCCATCGATCTCAAAAGTGACTTTCACTCTGTATTCCCGTAATTCTCTTTCACGATGATATCCATCCTCATCCTTGTCTTTATTTACGACTTTTCTGCAATATCCGACAACAGCCGAAACCTCCCGAATATCCGTACTGTTTTTATATTCATGGCTTGCTATCCGGCTTGAGACCACACCATAAATTCCTGCACCACACACAACAAGTCCCACCAGAATACCCAATAGAATAATTTTTATATCTTTCTTCTTACCATTTTTTACACTACTCATCGCTATCCCTCCTTCCATTCTTTATATACTCTCTGAATCTTTATCCTGTCGGTTTCTCGAAACATTATCCATAGGTCCTGATAGCCTCCAGAAGCTGTGTATCATTCTGATTGGACGGCATGCTGGCGTTTTCTGTCTCATTTTCCAGAAGCAGTCCCGAGCCGCTGTATACAGAATATACACAGAATGTTTCTGACCAGGTAACCGGATCTTCACCCTTCTGATACCATTCGCCACCGGTTCGTGTCGCCTCCATTGTCAGATACGTTCTCCCCTTCTCCTGGGAACAGCTCCAGGTTCCTTCATAAGCCTCTGTTTCTGTATCATCGTAGTCCTCTTCGTCCACGCCATATTCTCTTTCACACCAGGAAATATGTAATTTCCCACCTTTTCGGAATTCCAGAAAATAGTTTCCATAACTATCCGTACTTCCCATCGCTATCTGAAGTTCCCAGCTAGTGTCTGCCAGATCCTTTTCTTTCAGATCCATACTGACATCTCCATACCATCCTCCAAATCTGCTGGCACCGCAGGCGGCATAATCCGTAAAATCCTTAGCCTGGGGCTCATCCGACTCGGTGACAGGGACTGCCACGCGTCCAAGCATATCCATCATGGGATACCAGTCTGCCTGGTAGCCGGCTTCTGTTCCCATGGAGATCATAGCCGTAGCATATCCTCCCACTCCGTTACACATCACAAGATATGGTTCTCCGGTCTCGGAGGAATACAACTGCCCTACTTCATCCATCTCAAAAGTCTCAAAGTTCATCCTCTGTTCTATGATCTCCACCGGATCATCACCGCTTCTCGGAACAACGCAAAACAGCTGTCCGATTTCGTTTCCAATGATTCTTTCTTCAGGAATCATCTTTACAAACGGATATTTCTCCGAAAGATCCGGGAAATTTTCTTCGATCCATTCCGGTATCCGGTCTGCATAGGATTCATCCACTTCTCCAAGAAAGGCCACTCCAAAGTTCTGAAGGGTTCCTTCCATGCTCTGACGGAAAGCTTCCAGAGACTTCTCTGCTTTCTGTTCTTCTGTCTCTTCTTTCTTTTCCGGTTTTGGAGTAGTCTCCGGTTCTTCCGGCTGTTCCGGTTCCTCTGTAGTGGAACTGTCTTTTATTTCCGGTTTTCCGGCCTTGTTGGCTTTGATGGGAACCGGTTCGGCATCCCCATTCTCCGGAAGTTCTCCATCCGCCGTCCTTCCATTTACCATGCCGTCTCCGTCTTTCTTGTCAATACATCCGGTAAATATGGTCAGCGATGTAATGCAGAGCATTCCTGTAAGAAGGGCTCTGAGCAATATATTTTTATTTTTCACACATGCTTCCCCCTTTATAAAAGATTTCGAGCGTACCTAAGATAGATCGGGAGGGATGAACCCTCCCGATGTACTGCGAACAGATTGCCCATGTGGTAATCTGTTATTCTTTATTGTAACCGTTCAGTACCTTCACAGTTACGATTCAAAATTCATTTAAAATCACCTTTGGTGATGGGATTTTGGTGTATTCATACCAAAACACCTCGCGGGACAGTGGCTACTGAATAGTTACTCTTTATTTATCAAAGCTTCATAGGTGTGGGACATCAGGAACTGCCCCGGATCATCCTCGGTCATATTTTCCATGATATTCTTTAAGCTTTCTTTTGAAGCATCGTCTCCACGCTCCATGATATATTTCATTGCGATTTCTCTTCCTCTTCTGTCTGCATCCTGATCCGCTACGATATCCAGCATCAGGTTATTAATTTCTGCCTCGTCAAAATAGGTGGCTTCTTTCTTCCAATCTTCATAACTGGTGCCCATGCTGGAAGCACTTCTGAATGCGCCAACCGTTGTCCAATATGGAATATCTCCGTTGCGTGGCTTCTGTGACAGATAATCTATTGTTATGCGATATGCCCTTTCATTGGTATATCTATGGCTTGGGTAATCATACCACATATAGGTCAGGGAAGTGATGCACGCATCGTGGAACCGAACCAGACTGCTGTCCTTCAGAACTTCCTCCAGCGGATCGATCACCCGGTCATCGTGGAGTCTTCCGGCATACTTATATGCACACGTTCTTACTTCCTCATCCTCATCCCCCATCAGTTTGAGAATGGCATCTACCATGCCGTCAATACCCATAGCCCATTCAGATCCTATAGCAAGGGCTGCCTGTTTCCGGACATTGGCATTCTCGTGCTCGGTCATATCCAAAACGAACTCTGCAACCGCCGGATTGCTCACGGCACCTCCAAGACTTCTTAAAGCGGCAAATAATACTACAGGTTCTGTTTCCTTGGCCAGTACTTCTTCTGCCATCTTTTCTTCCTCACTGCTTGTGCCAAACAGGCCTCCGATCGTGGTGAATGCATAGGCGCGAACGTTGGCATTTTCACTGTGGAGCATGTTATCCCTGATTGTTGTGGTATATGGAATCTTGCATCCATCATCCTTGAGGATTTTGAAAGCCTCATCGGTAATATTTTCTTCTCTGCTATAAAAGTCTTCTTTATAGTTTGTATAAGCATATGTAGAATAGAGTGCCAGTGCTTCGTCTTCTGTGATATTTTTCACGTCTTTGATACGATCTATCAGATCCTGAGCAGACATGCTTTCATATTCTTTTTTCGTAACCTGTGCCGGTTCATAATCATCGTCCGAGAAATCTGTTTCGTTCTCGGTATCCGTGTCTTTATCTGATTCTTTGGTTTCTTTGTCCTCCTTTGGTACCGGTGTTTTGGGCGGAGCATCCGTTTCGGCAGAATCGTCTCCGATATCTGTCGTTTCTACTCCTGAAGTTGTGTCTTTATCCTTGTTTCCGTCCTTTCCACAGCCTATAGGCATCGCCAGCATAGCTGCGACCAGCAGCATGCTAATAACTTTTTTCCACATCATAAAGCTTCCTCCCTTCGTTTCTGCAAAACTTTTTCTATGATTGACCTTACCTTCTCTATAATTATATTAAACAATATAAAAACAGTTTTCACTATTACTTGTGTTAGTTACCGATATTTGTTTGTCTGTTTCCTGTCAGAAAATATTTTTACAGTTAATTTCCGCGAATCGTCAGAATACATTATTCAATTACGCATTTCATAAAAGTTCTCTATTTTCTATATTTTTCTATGTTTTTTCAAAAAATCTGTTGACAACCAGTGTTTTTTCATGTATAGTACATTATGTTGTTGAGATGCAACGGAACTTCATAATAAAAGTTGTGCAGGAATGGCGGAATTGGCAGACGCGCAGGCTTCAGGTGCCTGTGGTAGCAATATCGTGCGGGTTCAAGTCCCGCTTCCTGCACTATTTTTTTGTCTTTGTACAGGCTGGCTTCTGTTCTATATTTATTTTTTGCAATCGTAAAAAGATCGCTGCATTCACATTTTTCTGTAAACACAGCGACCTTTTCTTTCATCTCTTCTTATAACTGTTCAATACCCTCACAGTTTTCTTTTATTTTTCAAGCACAAATGCTTCATATGGGCGAATCGTCATCTGTTCTTTGATTTCTCCTTTCGGATAGTTTGCGATCAGATAACTTCCCTTGCGGAATTCCTCCGGAATCTCTACTGCTACTTCTTTTTCACTGAAGTTACATACCACCAACAGTTTTTCCTCTCCCAATGTTCTTGTATACATATAGATTTCTTCGGATTCCGGCAATAACAGATCATAAGTTCCGTATACGATGATCTCTTTTTCTTTTCGCAGTGCGATCAGCTTTCTGTAATAATTAAATACAGATTCCGGATCGTCGATCTGTTTCTTCGCATTGATCTCTTTATAGTTCGGATTGACCATGATCCATGGTTCTACAGTGGAAAATCCTGCATAAGCACTGTCATCCCACTGGAACGGTGTTCTCGCATTGTCACGGCTCTTACAGCACAGATAACGCATCATTTCTTCCGCGGTAAATACATGCTGCTCTTCTACCAGTTCTCTGTAAGCATTGATGCTGTCCAGATCACGGAACTGATCGATCGATGTGAACGGAACGTTCGTCATGCCAAGTTCTTCTCCCTGATATACATAAGGAGTTCCCTGCATCATGTGAATACAAGTTGCCAGCATCTTTGCAGATACATCATGATATTTTGCGGAATCATCGGCATATCTGGATACCGAACGTGGCTGATCGTGATTCTCCCAGAACAGACTGTTCCAGGCAATATCCTCCAGACCTTTCTGCCATTTGGTCAGAACAGCTTTCATCTCGCGCAGATCCATCTTTTTATCGGTCCATTTGTTATCCGCATCAGCATCCACATCCATGTGTTCAAACTGGAATACCATATTCAGCTCTTTTTCATCGCTTCTTGCGTATTTTTTAGCTTCTTCCAGAGTCACACCGGAACACTCGCCTACGGTAATGGTATCCGCATTGTTTAATACCTTTTCACGCATCTCCTGCAGATATTCATGGACATGAGGACCGTTTGCCGGCTCATTAAAGCTTGCATATCCATTGATTCCCGGCTTTCCATCCGGCAGATCCGGCTGTTTGGAAATCAGGCTGATAACATCCATACGGAATCCATCTACTCCTTTTTCCAGCCACCAGTTCATCATGTCAAATACTTCTTCTCGGACTTTTGGATTATCCCAGTTCAGATCCGGCTGTTTTTTCGAAAACAGATGCAGATAATACATATCCGTTTCTTCATCATAATCCCATGCCGGCCCGGAGAAACAGGAGCCCCAGTTATTCGGTTCCTTTCCATCTTTTCCATCTCTCCAGATATAATAGTCGCGATATGGATTGTCTTTAGACTTTCTGCTCTCTATAAACCATGGATGTTCATCGGAGGTATGGTTGACTACCAGATCCATGACGATTTTAATTCCATGCTCATGTGCTGCTGCCAGCATCCGGTCAAAATCTTCCATTGTTCCGAACTCGGTCATAATTGCACGGTAATCGCTGATATCATATCCGTTATCATCATTCGGGGACTGATATACCGGGGATAGCCATACAACATTCACTCCCAGTTTTTCCAGATAATCCATCTTTTCTGTGATACCGTTCAGATCACCGATTCCATCTCCGTTGCTGTCCTTAAAACTTCTCGGATAAATCTGATATACGATACTTTCTTTCCACCATCTTTTTTCCATAGTTTTATCTCTCCCTTTTACATTTATCATTTTGTGTTTTTGCCAAACACCAGATACTCTCATCATAACCGAAAAAAGGGCGAAAAACTTCCGTTTTTCTCCCCTTTTTCTATACTATTCTGACTTTTCATGTTCACCGATTCTTCGGATCACTTCCGTTACCAGCGCACGGAATTTCGGTGCGGCAAGATCGGCGGCTTCCTGCACCTCTTTGTGGGACAGCGGCTGTGTACTCATGCCGGCTGCCAGATTCGAAATAAAGGAAATTCCCAGGATCTTCATTCCCATATGGTTGGCTGCGACAGCTTCACACGCGGTACTCATTCCCACTGCATCTGCCCCCAATGTCCGTACCATGCGGATCTCTGCCGGAGACTCATACGCCGGACCGGTAAACTGCAGATACGTTCCTTCCTGAAGATCAATGTTCAACGCTTTGCTGCTCTCCCGGATGATCTTCCGGTACTCCCTCCGGTAAATCTCACTCATATCTGGAAAACGCGGTCCCAGATCTTCTCTGTTGGCTCCGATCAGCGGAGACGGTACAAAACTTGAAATCTGATCGGTGATCATCATCAGATCCCCGGCATGGAAGTTCTCATTGACACCACCGGCTGCATTGGTCAGAAACAGGATCTCTGCACCCATTTTCTTCATAAGACGTACCGGAAGTACCACATCCTGCATCGGATAGCCTTCATAATAGTGTACCCGTCCCTGCATCATAACAGTCGGTACACCTTCTACCTTCGCAAATACGAACTGCCCTTTATGTCCGGCTACCGTAGACCGTGGAAATCCTTCGATGCTCTCATATGGAATGGTTTTTTCCACTGTTACATGTTCTGCATAATCCCCCAGACCGGATCCGAGGATCAGCGCCAGTTTCGGTACAAATGGGAGCTGATCTTTCACTGCCTCATAACACTGATCCAGTTTTTCTTCACTCTTCATCGCCGTCCTCCTTCTGTGCACAGGCATCCCATACTTCCTGCTCTGCATCCTGTTCCGGCGCTGTTTCTTCCTGGGGGTCTTCGGTTTCTTCTTCAACTTCTGTTTCCGGCTCTTCGCCTTCTTTCTCTTCCTGGTCTTCCGTCTCCTCTACCGGTCCCTGGGTAAACCATTCCTCTTCTTTTTCTTCCTCTTCCCCCGGAAGTTCCGTACCGCAGTACATACAGAATACGGCATCTTTCGGATTGGAGATTCCACAGGCAGGGCATACATTTTTTCCCTGTTTTGCAGCCATGCTCTCTTTACACTCTGCCAGTTCTTTCTGCAGACCCATCACCACTTCACAGTGACCGGCCAGTTCTTCATCCATACTATCTCCGTCTACATAGCGCTTATACACAATTTCACCGACATCCGCATATTTTTTCCGAATTTCTCTTTGCAGTGTCCGCACTTTGTTTCGCATCTTCTGTGTCTCAACAAATTCCTCTGTTTTCTTTCCTACAGCCCCTGCTGTTTCTGTAATCGTCTGTTTAATGCTGCCAAATAAATCTTCGTTCATAAGTCATACCTCCTTGAATATAAAACCCCATTTGTATCCGTTTTACTGCAACAACAGCGGCTCCTGTCCTCTTAAAAGGATCTTCGGACCACCGGTGTGTTCAATATATTCTTTGGTGATGATCACCTCTCCAATACTGTCGTCCTTTGGAATCTCGTACATAATATCCAGCATGTATTCTTCCAGAATCGCTCGCAGGGCTCTCGCACCGGTATCTTTTTCCAGTGCTTTTTTTGCGATTGCACGCAGCGCATTTTCTTCAAATTCCAGTTTGACTTCGTCCATCTCCAGTAGTTTTTCATACTGTTTCAGGATTGCATTGCGTGGCTCTTTAAGAATCTTCACCAGCATGTCTTCATCGAGTCCCTGCAATGTGAAAATGATCGGCAGTCTTCCAAGAAATTCCGGTACCATACCGAACATTCTCAGATCCTCCACCGTTACCTTATTCAACAGATTTTTATCATTGTCATATTTATCTTTCAGATCCGCCTGAAAACCAATTGCTGCCTTTTTGTTTAACCGTTCTTTGATGATTTCCTCCAGATCCGGGAATGCACCGCCACAGATAAATAAAATATTGCTGGTATTTACTGTAGTCAGTGGTACCATGGCATTTTTACTGTTCGCTCCCACCGGCACTTCCACATCACTGCCCTCGAGAAGCTTTAACATCCCCTGCTGTACTGCCTCACCACTGACGTCTCTCTGGTTCGTATTCTTCTTTTTTGCAATCTTATCGATCTCATCGATAAAGATAATTCCATGCTCTGCCCGCTCCACATCATTGTCTGCTGCCGCAAGTAGTTTGGAAACTACGCTTTCGATATCATCACCGATATAACCTGCTTCCGTCAGCGAAGTCGCATCCGTGATTGCAAGTGGCACATCCAGCAGTTTCGCCAGCGTCTGCACCAGATAAGTCTTACCACTTCCGGTCGGTCCGATCATCAACATATTGGACTTTGCAATCTCTACTTCACCATTTTTCTGCTCTGCGCTGAGTACTCGTTTATAGTGATTGTACACACCAACCGAAATCACCTTTTTCGCATGTTCCTGACCGATCACATATTCATCCAGTTTTTCTTTGATCTTATGTGGCGGCGGAACATCCTTCATGGTAAATTCCTGCTTCTTTTCTTCCGTTTTCTTTTTCTTCTTCACTCTCTGTTTCTCTGATACCTGATTCGGAATACTCGACAGATCCATCATGCTGATATTGGGCATGTGGCTCATCAGATCCCCGTAATTCATATTGCTGTTATTCATGGTATCAAAACTTTTCTGCATACATTCCGTACAAATATGTATATTCTGAGGAAGCGTGATCATCGGTCCTGTCTTGCTCTCCGGTCTCCGACACATAAAACAGACTTTTTCGTATTCATCTTCCTTCGTATTTTCATCAGAAGTCTCTCGCCCCTGCTTTTCTTTTTCCAATAAATCCTTGTCTTCTGACATCCGTTTATCCCTTTCTCATCCCACATTTTATGAGACACTGTCCCCGAAACCACCTGTCACTCCTATGTACTTCCGGTTACTTACCCTATATTATAAAACAGAATCTTCTTGCCCTCAAGTAAACTTTTTCTAAACACAGCTTTCAGCATACTGTCTCCCCCTATTTTCCTTCTGCTCTCCCCCTCTGAATAAGTTCTATCCCTTCATTCCTTTTATTTCCTTCCATTCCCACCATATTTCAGCTTTCTCCCACCGTCAACGCACAGCGGCAGGGGTTCCCGCCAGGGTCCGGCAACACTTTGTGGGCGTTTAGAGCAAGCTTTAAGATCCAGTCCTTAGAAGAACTTGACAGTGAGCGGCTCTCCGCGAACTGGCATTTAGTTCTTCTTAGGACTTAGCTTAAAGTTGCTCTGCCCACGTTGCCGGACTCTGACGGGAACCCCTGCCGCGTCCGTCTATGATACTACTTATTCACTTACTTACCCTGCTGGGGATCCGCCTGCTTCATCTCACTCTTCTTTCCAAGAGTAACCGAAACCGTCTGCTCCTGATACTCCCCGTTCTGTGCCCGGCTGATCACAACCTCCACAGTCTCTCCTGCCTGATAATACTCCAGTTTTCCAACCAGATCCGAACTGCCGGAAACCGTCATACCGTCAAACTTGACAATCACGTCACCTTTCTGGATACCTGCTGTCTGTGCCGGTCCGCCCTCTTCCACAGAATCTACAAAGGCCCCCAGTGGGATACCGTAAGTCTGTGCAGAAGTAGAATCTACATTCAGACAAGTCACACCGATATAACCCGCATGATCTTCATCCGCCTTATATCTTGTCTCGCGGTTCATCAGTTCATCCAGGATTGGCTGTGCCACAGATACCGGAATCGCATAACCCATTCCTTCCACTTCGGTGGCTGCCGCTTTCGCAGAGTTGATACCAATCAGTTCTCCCTGCATATTCAGCAGTGCCCCACCGCTGTTGCCGGGATTGATTGCTGCATCTGTCTGGATCAGTTTCCCGGTTGTCTTTCCCTCTTCGTCGGTTACTTCACGATCCACCGCACTGATCCATCCGGAAGTTACGGACTGTCCATATCCCAGTGCATTACCAATGGCAACTACCTGTTCCCCGATTTCCAGCTCATCGGAATTGCCGATGCTTACTACTTTAATGGATTTCAGAGTATCTTCACTCATATCCGAGATTTTCACAGCGACTACCGCCAGATCGTTGTCGGAATCCGTTCCCTTGACCTGAGCTTCATACACCGCATCATCATCAAAAGCGACCGTAATAGTATCTGCATCAGCTACTACATGATTATTCGTTGCTACCAGGATCTCACTGTCATTCTGTCCTACAATGATACCGGAACCGGAACTCTCACTCGGGTACTGCTGCACGCCGCCAAAGAAATCCTGTACCGTTTTTACAGACGCATTCGTAATAGATACAACAGACGGCATACAACTTTTGGCCACCTGTGCAACGGTGTATTCTCCCGTTGTGCCTGCGCTTACTTCCTCCGTTGCATCACTTCCGCTTCCTGCTGCACTGTTACTGTCCCCGTCAGCATTCTCCTGCTGTGGCAGTTCCGTGGTCGGAAGCTGATACTCTGTTTTCTGCTCATTTTTAATTTCTTTATGCACGATCATACTGGATCCGATGATGATACCGCCTGCAACTACACCAAAAAGTACCGCCAGACCAAGCGTTACTATTACTTTTTTTCCTGTTCCGCCCGGTTTTCTGTGGTCGTGTGGTTGATTCGGATCCTGCTGTGGCTGGTAATACGTATAATTTCCATACTTTCTCTGACCGGTCACCGGACCGTTCTGCGTACTCTGTTCCCGGCTCGTCCAGGAATTCCCACTCTGATACGCTCCGCCATTTTGTGTATTCTGGTTATTCTGACTGTTTCCTGCACAGCCCCAATTACCATTCTGATAGCCCCCGATTGTCTGTCCGGAAGAACTGCTGTCTTCCATCTCTTTTGTTGTATGATTTCCACCAACCGGCTGTCCCCAGCCTCCGTTATCCTGTGATTCGGCTGCTGTCTCTGTGTAATTTTGTGTATCCGCTGTCCCGCTGACATCCTCCCGGTAATTCTGATTCTCATACGTATTCTGGCTGGCACGTTCCCCGCCGTCCGCTCCATTCTGGCGTTTCTGATAATCCGGATTTACCCAGTGATAAGAAGCTGCTTCCCGCGAATTCTCCGGCTGTGCACCACTCTGCTGCACCGGCTGTTCCTGTGGCTGTACCAGAGTATCCGTCACATCCGCCGGCTGTTCTTTCTTCTCCTCTTTCCCCAGCACTGCTTCCCACGGATATCTCGGTTTTTCTTCCTCTGTTTTTGCAACCTGCCCGTCACCGTTTGTCGCTGCTTCTTCCGTCGTTTCTGTCACTTCCACCCGCTCCGATACTTCAGGTTCCTGACTTTCTGTCGCCTCCGGCATTGCTTCTGCGGTTTCCCCTGCTTCCGGTTCTTTTACAGCTGTCGCCTCTGTCACTTCAGATTCTTCACCGACCGGCTGCTGATTTTCTTCCTGTTCTGTTCCCGGCATTTTCCATTCATCATTCATCGTTTTTCTCCCTGTCCTTTATATGTCTTCACATTCTTTTTCACGTTTTGTGTATCTGTTTATCATATCCGAAAATTGTGTTAAAACTGTGAACTTTCCCGCTTATTCCCAATATTTCGGATTCATCGTACAGCGAGGGATCACCCACTTTGGAAGCTTCTGATATCTCTTTCCCAGAAGATAGCCCAGATATTTCCAGCCGCTCTGCCATACCAGCTGGATCACCATCCATGGTTTTCCCTGTCTGCAGAGCCATCCGGCGGTTTTTTTCACCAGACGGATCCCCTCTCCTTCCGATCGGATCCCGGCAAAAACTTCCGGATGGTCTGCCTGTGAAACCGCCAGATCAAAGTTCCGGTGAAACTGCTGGATTGCCGAATAATTGTGGGAATGTACCACCTTTGCCTCTGCCGCATAAGCCACTCCATATCCCTTTTGGATCAGTTCTCCTGCAAAGATCATATCTTCATTAAAAATGGCCTTCTGTACAAAACCACCCAACTGCAGATACAGCTCCCGTCTGTACATTGCACACACATTGGAACAAAAATACGTCTTGATACCGAGTTCCGGCAGGTCCGCCAGCCATTTCACCCGGCTTTCCTCCGGATAATTAAACTGTCTCGTATACTGTTCCATCAGCCGGCAGTCCTCCCGTGGCAGCTGTCTGGCATAGGCAGCTCCGATTTTTTCGTCCTGTTCCATCGCCTCCACCAGCTTTTCGATCAGATGGCAGTCTTCCGGCAATGCATCCTGAGTCATAAACAGCAGATAATCTGCCCGGCTCATCCGCGCCGCCTGATCCCTTGTCTTTCCATGATCGAATTCCTCTCTGGTCAGATGGTGCACTTCCATCGGAATCGTCGTTTTCTCATAAGCTGCTTTCCAGTTTTCCTTTCCTGTATTCATCACGATCAGACGGTGTACCGGCCAGGTCTGTTCTTCCAGTCCGCGCAGCATCTGTTTCCACCCTTCTCCCGGACGATAAGCCGGGATAATCACATCTACCGTTTTCTTTTCCATAATCTGCTCCATTTTCTATATATGTGAAAAGAACTGTCGTACTTTTCACGACAGTTCTTTATTTTCCATTTTTTCTTCTTACTCCGTATCACTCTCACGATAAGCTGCAAGGGAGCCATCTTCCGAATGATCCAGTCTTGACTCTTCTCCAAATCCGCTCTTATCCACAATTCGCTGGCTATATGCCTTCACTTCTTCGGAAGGTGTATAACTGTCTTCCGGATACAGGAATTCATGCAGTTTGATCACATTTGATTCCAATGTGACCGGAAGTACTACATCACTTCCAACCGCATCTTTCACACGCTGTCCATACAGATGATCAAATGGAAAACCAGTTTGATCTTCAATATCATAGGATAACATACTCATTCCCATCTGCAGAATTTCTGCTTTTGAAAAAGATGTATAGATATTTGGAAATACTTTATCTAGAATTTTACTCAATGTAGCGACATCTGCATTTTTCGCTTTCTCTACGATTTTATAGATAACTTCTCTCTGTCTTGCCGCACGACGGAAATCATTTCCTGCTGTATATCTGATTCGTGCATATGCTACTGTCTGCACACCATTCAGATGATGTACGCCTGCTGTTTTTTTAAGTGGCGTATAATCCATACCTGTTACTTTTGATGTTTCCACACAATAATTATTCAGATGAACCACTTCTTCTTCTTTCAATTCCACATCGATTCCGCCAAGCAGTTCCACGGCTTCCGCAACCGCCTGAAAATCTACGCTTACAAAATCTGTCACATTCAGATCCAGATTGGTATTGAGCATATTCAGAAACTGTTCGGCACCGCCTTTTGCATATGCAGCATTCGCTTTGCTATACTGACCATTTCCTTCCGAATCTTCGCCAATCCGCAGATACGTATCACGATATACGGAAACCAGTTTCACTTTCTTGGTATCATTATTGATACTTGCAATAATCATAGTATCACTGTTACCGGATTTTAATTTAGTACTGCGATTATCCAGACCCACCAGACCGATGGTCGTATAACCTTTCATAACTTTATTATTGCTGACGCCGGAATTAACTCCGATCTTACTGAAATCAAGACTCGTAAAATTCATCTTGCCAAGTTTTGCATATATAAAAACCCCTGCAATAAGAATCAGCAGAATAAAAATTTCGATTCCGAAAAGAATTCTTCTTCGTCTTCTTTTCTTTAATAATCTCTTCTGTTTTCTGGTCAACGGCTGTTTTTTAGACATAGGTTTCCCTCCCTCTTTCGTATCCCCTGAGGTTTACTGTTCCAGGGAAGAATCATCATATCCCTGTGTATCATCTGTTACATCTGTCTGGCTTTCTTCCTGCGAATCTGCAGAATTCTCTGCCGGATTCGCAGACTCTGTATCTGATTCATGATAAGCTGCCAGTGAACCATCCTCCGAATGATCCAGTCTGGATTCTTCTCCAAATCCACTGATTTCTATAATTTTCTGACTGTATGTTTTCACCTCATCCGAAGGAACATAACTGTCTTCCGGATACAGAAATTCATGCAGTTTGATTACATTAGATTCCAAAGTAATCGGAAGTACACAGTCAAGACCGTCCATTGCGTCTTCTACTACCCCTCCATATAAATGATCAAATGGGAAACCTGTCTGATCTTCAATATCATAGGAGAGCATACTCATTCCCATCTGCAAAATCTCCGGTTTCGTCAGAGATGTTTTGATGAGTGGGAACACTTTATCCAGAACTTTGCTAAGGGTACTGATACTGGAATTCTTTGCCTTTTCTACGATCTTATATATAACCTCTCTCTGTCTTGCCGCACGTCTGAAATCGTTTCCCGCTGTATAACGAATTCGCGCATACGCTACAGTCTGTACTCCGTTTAGATGATGAACTCCGGCAACCTTTTTCAGTGGTGTATAATCCATACCGGTAACTTCTGACGTCTCTACACAATAATTGTTCAGATGTTCAATCTCCTCTTCTTTCAGATCAACATCGATACCGCCAAGCAGTTCCACCGCCTCTGCAACACCTTTAAAATCAACCGTTACATAGTCAACAATATTAAGATCAAGATTCTTATTCATCATGGTCATCATTTTTTCCGGACCACCTGTACAGAACGCAGAATTTGCCTTATTGTATACATTTTCGCCGTCCGAATTACTTCCAACCCGAAGATACGTATCACGGTATATAGAAACCAGTTTTACCTTTTTGGTATCGTTATTGATACTCGCAATGATCATCGTATCACTGTTGACATCACCATCCAGTTCTCCTTCTCTACTGTCAAGCCCAACCAGTGCAATACTTGTATAACCTTTCATAACCTGATTTTCTTCCACACTTTGATTAACATCCACATTTTCAAAATTCAGGTCTTCATAATTCATATTTCCGAGTTTCGCATATACAAACAGTCCGCCCATCAGAACGACTAGAATGATAATTTCCAGCGCAAACACTACTCTGCTCATCGTACTTTTCCGGCGTCTGCGTCGGATTCTTTTCTGTCTGTCCGTCAGGTTTTTCTTTTTCGCCATGTATTTACTCCTTATTCCTTTGTTTTCCTATCTTGCAGACCCTCTTCCTAATATGCGTTCTTGTTAATAAAGCCTTTAAAAAACGTCAGCAAAATAATTTTTACATCCAGTCCGACAGACCAGTTTTCAATATAATACAGATCATAATCTATTCGTTTCCGAATGGATGTATTTCCTCTGTAGCCATTGACCTGCGCCCAGCCGGTAAGACCCGGACGTACCTGATGTTTTACCATATATCTCGGGATCTCTTCCCGGAATTTTTCCACAAAAAACGGCCGTTCCGGTCTCGGTCCCACCAGACTCATATCTCCTTTGAGAATGTTAAACAGCTGTGGCAGCTCATCGATACTCGTCCGTCGCATCAGCTTTCCGATTCCGGTTACCCTTGGATCGTTTTTGACGGTCCATGCCTTCTTTTCACTTTCCTTCGACTGTACTTCCATTGAACGGAACTTATACATCATAAATGTATGATTATGCAGTCCCACCCGCTCCTGTTTGTATATCAGCGGTCCCGGAGAAGTCAGCTTGATCATGATCACAGCAAACAACATTATCGGAGAAAACAGAATAATTGCAACGATCGATCCGAAAATATCCATTAGCCGTTTTACCACTGCATTGAACGTATTGGTCAGCGGTACATAACGGATATTGATGACCGGAAGTCCCAGTAAATCTTCTGTATATGGTTTTGTCGGAATGATATTATTGTAATCAGGAATAAACTTTGTGTGTACTCCTGACTTTTCACACATTGCTACAATTTCCTGCAGCCGGTAATATTCACTCAGTCCCAAAGTGATTGCAATCTCGTCCAGCCTGTTTTCCGGCAGGATCACCATCAGATTTGCGATTCTTCCAAGCACTTTAATTCCGCGGTACATAGTTCCGGCTTCCACATTATCATCGAGGATTCCACGGATCTGATATCCCCACTGTGGATTTTCAAGTATCCGGTCAATATATGCTTCTGCTGCCTTACTGTAACCAACCAACAGGATATGCTTCTGATTCAAACCTCGTTTACGGATATCCCGCAACAGATAACGAATCGTGATACGGACCAATTCTTCCAGGAACATATTTATAAAATAGAAGAAAAACAACATATCACGGGAAAAGTTGATTTCTTTGAGCCACACATAAATGCACCCGATGATCAACAATATTCCCACCGTATTGGCTTTTACAATATTAGAAAATTCCAGTCTGCGTCCCTGCACCCGTTTCGGTGTATACAGATTAAACGCATAATACAGGATCAGATAAACCGGTACGATTCCAACCAGCGCTGTCATATACCATTCAAAAGATAAACTTCTGACCGCATCTACTGAAAAGGGACCCACGAATTTTAATGTCCATGCCAGCAGATAAGAAACAATGATCACAACAGCATCAATCACTACATGCATACGATTAAAGTACTTCTGATTATCTTTAATCAATATTTTTCACCTTTTAGTATTTCTGGTATGTTTTGTATTTACCATATTACTATAATACGCAATATACAAAACCACAACCAAACATTTTGTTAATTAGCTTACACTTTTCTTACATATTATAGTCAGGATATATTTTCCTGTCAACAAAACTTACGTTCTCCAATGTTTCTTTCAGCCAAATCGTTACTGTTCACTCCGTGCCCAGCAACACGCTGCGCGATGCACAGAATTTATGCTAATCGCATAAATTCGCGGGATATTACCAGTGAACAGTAACGTCAAATCTCCGTATCACATTGATCCACAACTGCAATTGAATCTTCCCGTAATTAGGAAGATTTTTCCAAAAAAACGGTACTTTTTTATCTTTTTTACACAGTGAAAAACCATTCTTAATCCCTGCTGCATATTCCCGCCCATATTTCTTTGAAGCAAAGAATATAAGTTTCACAGTGAATCCTAGCACCAGAAAAGGCAGATTCAGTAAAATCTGGAGCAATGGCATATTTTTATAAAGCATATAAACATTATTTCTGGAAGAATATCTGATTTTAAACTGATTATAGCGTGATCCTGAAGTTCCGCTTCCCACGTGATACACCCCTGCCTTCGGCAAATACCAGTTTTCATACCCTGCTATCTGTGCCCGATATCCAAGATCAATATCCTCAAGATACGCAAAATGTTCCTCATCAAATCCTCCCAGCTGCTTTACCAGTTCTGTCCGATAAATAGCAGCTCCGCCACAGGAAGCAAATATTTTCCGCTCTTTTTTATATTTTTCTTCCGGTTTTCCCTTTCCAAGCGCAAACGCCCAGCCAAGACAGTTATAATAATTTCCGGCATCGTCTATCTTTCCCCGATCATGAAACTGCAGCATCCGAGCAGCTGCAGAAAAAGCATTCTTTTTCCTTTCAATTCCCCGATACAGTTCCAGCAGAAAATCGGGCTCTGCCTCGGTATCATTATTTAACAGTACTACATATGGTGTCTGTGTTGCTTCAATTCCGATATTCACTGCTTTACAAAAACCAGTATTTTCCGCAAGTGCAATTACCCGTACCCATGGATATTTTTCTTCTGTCAGTTCTCTGCTCCCATCTACGGAACCATTGTCCACAAATATCACATCGAATTCAGAAAAAGTCTGTCGTTTCAAACTGTCCAGACAACGTTCTACATACTGTATCCCATTAAAATTAGGAATCACAACAGTTATCTTCTTCATGGTATCTCCTTCCTTACGCACGCAGCGAATAATTCCATTTGCTCAACGTAAGGTTTTTATTATAATAAGGATCTCCCTGCTTTAACAAATCGATCCATCTGGTCCGCATAAATTCTATCTCCTGCTGGAACCGGCGCACTTTGTCTTCACTGTCCTCCGATCCCCTGGATTTGGATTCGTAATGATATAATTCCACCCTCGGATTATAGACCACAAGATATCCTGCTCTCACGCACCGCAGGCAAAGATCCACGTCGTTAAACGCCACTGTCAGTGCTTCTTCAAATCCATCCAGACTTTCAAAAACAGTTCGCTTCATCATCATACATGCGGCAGTCACTGCGCTCAGATCCATCTGCAAAGATGCTTTGTGAAGATACCCACTTCTCGAACGTGGCATATTTAAGAATGCATGACCGGCGATCCCGCCGATTCCGATGATTGTTCCAGCATGCTGGATCGTATCGTCCGGGTAATACAGTTTTGCTCCCACGATACCCACTTCTTTCCGTTGGCAGTTCCCCAGCATTTCTTCCATCCAGTGAGGATTGATCACTTCCACATCATTATTCAAAAACAGCAGATACTCTCCGGAAGCCGATTTTTCTCCGAAATTATTGATGGCTGAATAATTAAATCCGGATTCCCAGATCACAATTTTTACGTTATTCCGTTTTTTCAGTTCTTCATAATATTCCCAGGTTTCTTTCTCCTGGCTGTTATTTTCTATGATGATTACTTCGTAATTGCAATATGTAGTTTTGGAAAATACCGAATCCAGACACTGTTTCAACGTATCTTTCTGATCTTTATTCGGGATCAGGACAGACACCAGCGGGGTTCCCTGCACCGGATATTCCACCTGATAGAAGCCAAGATCTTTCGTATGACTCACGGTTCCCTCCACACCCTGTCGTTTCAGATGTGCTTCAATAGCTCTCTTTCCCGCCTCAAACGCATACATCTTGCTTGCCGGATTGTCCGCCGTGGATGCCTGATGCGTCCGCCAGTGATACAGCACCTCCGGGATATGGCAGATCTTCTTCGCAGCCTCCGTACAACGGAAGATGAAATCATAATCCTGTGCCCCGTCATACTCTCTGCGGAACCCGCCCACCTGACGGATCAGACTGGTTCTCACCACGAAGAAATGTGTAATATAATTATTGGATCTTAACAGATCCACATTAAAATCCGGTTTGAAATGTGGCTGAAAATGTTCGCTCAGATCCGTCGTTACTTTATCTTCATCCGAATAAAAGACATCCGGCTCTTCTCTGCTCTGATTCAGTGCCTCCACGATCCGGTACAGTGCCTGTGGTGCCAGCAGATCGTCATGGTCAAGCAGACCGGTATATTCTCCGGATGCCATCTCCATCGCTGCGTTCGTATTTTCCGCGATTCCGAGATTTTCTTTCAGATTCTCCACTTTTACTCTGGCATCTTTCGAGGTGTATTCCCGGAGTACTTCCGACATCGCTACATCCTCGGGGCTTGCATTGGCGATACACAGTTCCCAGTTTGTATAGGTCTGCACCTCCAGTGATTCTATCATTTCCCGCAGGAATTTCGCCGGTGTTTTATATGCCGGGACAACCACACTGATCAGTGGCTGTTTTTTCCACTGTTTCCTTCTCTGCCCTTCCAGTTCTTTTTCCGAAGGTTTGTGATTCTCAAACCATGGACCATAAGGCACTTCTTCCGGCTCCATCCGCTCACACAGACGCACCCAGAACTCTTTCGGTCCGTAATGTTTCAGATAGCGGATTCCCTTTTTTATCGTATACGGTTTTATCTTTTTGAGATAACGCATCCAGTTTTCTGAACTCATCGATACTCCTTTCTGTTGCCTCTTATCTGCTTTCGTAACTGTCCAGTGTCTTCCCGGTTAACAGTTTCTGCCCTCTGAATAGCTACCTGTCTTCTATCGTCTCATACTCCGGAAATTCTTTCAGCGCTTTTACCACTTCCGCTGCTTCTTCCAGGGACAGACTGTAGTACATCGGCAAACGACACAGCCGTTCGCTCTCTTTTGTCGTGTAAACATCCTCGCCATGGAACCGTCCAAACTTCTTTCCGGCTGTTGCAGAGTGCAGTGGAACATAATGGAAAACACTCAGGATCCCACGCTCTTTCAGATAATCCAGAAGCTTTGTACGCACCCTCAGATCTTTTACTTTGATATAATACATGTGGGCATTGTGTGTGGCATACTCCGGAATATACGGGCGTTCCAGCACCCCTTTGTCTTCCAGTTCTTTCAGTTCTTCGTGATAGAAGTTCCAGATGGACAATCTCTTATCATTGATCTTGTCTGCCTCTTCCAGCTGCGCCCACAGATAAGCGGCATTCATATCGCTTGGCAGATAGGACGATCCATAGCCCACCCAGGTATATTTATCAATCTGTCCACGGAAATACTGGCTGCGGTTTGTTCCCTTTTCCCGTAAGATTTCTGCAGGTTCCAGGTATCTATCATCCTGAAAGAGAATCGCACCGCCCTCTCCCATGGAATAATTCTTTGTCTCATGGAAACTGTAGCAGCCAAAATCACCGATTGTTCCCAGTGCTTTTCCTTTATAAAAAGCATTCACTCCCTGCGCGGCATCTTCCACCACTTTCAGGTTATATTTTTTCGCAATTGCCATGATCTCATCCATTGCACAGCTGACGCCTGCATAATGAACCGGCACGATTGCTTTGGTCTTTTCTGTAATTGCTTCCTCAATTTTTGTCTCATCAATGTTCATGGTATCCGGACGGATGTCCACAAACACGCAGGTGGCTCCCCGTAAAACAAAAGCATCCGCGGTGGATACAAAGGTATACGACGGCATGATCACTTCATCTCCCGGCTGAATATCCGCCAGAAACGCTGCCATCTCCAGTGCATGGGTACAGGAAGTTGTCAGCAATACGTTTTTTGTCTGAAACCTTTCCTTCATCCACTGGGAACATTTTTTGGTAAATGGACCGTCTCCGCAGATCATACCGTTTTTTTCTACGGCTTCTTTAATATACTCTGTTTCTTTTCCCACAAACGGTGGGCGGTTAAAACTGATTCTCACTCTTCTCACTCCTGTTATTGTTTTGCTTTGATACCGGATTGTTCCGTACTTTTGACTCTTGTATCATCTCACATCGTATAAATCAAAATTCCTGCTATGATCAGCAGGTTTCCCACAAGTTTTCCTTTTGTGATCTTTTCGTTCAGGATCACTCTTGAAAAGATCAGAACAAATACATACGCAGCCGTATCGATCACCGGTCCAAACCGCATATCTACTTTTGTATAACACCAGGTGTTCAGAAGCAATACGCCGAAAAAGATCCCGTACGCCACGATCACCCGCCAGTTCAGATATTCCAACAGCGGATTGCTGTATTTTTTATTGGCACTCTGTTTTAAGAGTACCTGGGAGATGGCAGTAAAAAATGTGCCTGCCAGCATCAGTAACATAAACATTCTATTCATAGCGCTGCACCACCCATACGCCGGTGAGAACTACCAGGATACCGATAATATTCCGTACCGACAGATTTTCATGAAAGATCACCACTGCCCAGATCTGCGACCACAACAGGTACACACTCTTGTTGGCATACGCTGTGGACAGGGAAAACTTCTTTATCACCTGTTGCCATGCAATGGCATAGATTCCGCAGTTTCCGATCATCAGTGCCAGGAACACATAAAGCCAGATACTTCCCAGCCCGTGCCGGTTATACTGCACGGATGCCATCTTGGAAAATACGCTGGTCAGGGAAAACAGCAGAATATTCAGGTGAAGCTGTATGTAATTCTTTACTTTTTCCATTGTTTTTTCCTTTTATTCTTTTTGTATATCGTCTTTACGAGCGATACCATATCATCTTATTATACCATTCTTATACGACAGCTTCAAGAAATCTTTTGAAACCTTGAAATACCCTGTTGAAAATGGTATGATGAAGCACATAGAAATACCTTATCATCGGAAAGGAACTAAGATACTATGAGTTTATATTCTGTTGTTGTTCCGGTATATAATTCGGAACATACCTTAACGGAACTTTATACACGTCTCGAGAAAGTCTTCCGTGAAACCGTGCAGGAACCCTTTGAACTGATCCTTGTGGATGATGGTTCCAAAGACCGATCCTACCAGATCATGGAAAAACTTCGACAGAAAGATCCCCGTGTGAAGATCATCCAGATGGCTAGAAACTTCGGACAGCATCCGGCTCTTCTGTGTGGATTCTCTCATGCGGAGGGAGATTTCATCATCACCATGGATGATGATCTTCAGCATCCCCCGGAAGAGATCCCGAAGCTGATCAACACCATCAGAGAGCGAGACGATGTGGATGTCATCATCGCCAGCTATGAAGGCAGAAAGCACGGACCGATCCGCCGTCTCGGAACCAAAGTTTCTGTCTGGGCCACCTCCAAAATGCTTGGAAAAGACCCGAATCTGCAGATCACCAGTTTTCGTCTGATCCGCCGTTTCCTCGTGGAAGCCATGTTGCAGACAAACACCTATCTTCCGCAGATAGGCAATCTTCTGGTGTTAAGTTCCAACCGTATCATCAATGTACCGGTGCATCATGATGCAAGAGCCTACGGAAAAAGCGGTTATTCTTTCCGCCGTCTGGTCAGAGACCTGCTTTACGATATCACTTCCCACTCAGCATTCCCGCTGCTTCTGGTACGTGATCTCGGCATCTGCAGTTTTCTGGTCAGTGTGGCACTTGGAATCTTTTTCCTGATCCGCTATTTCCTCTACGGTGTTTCCGTGGAAGGCTGGACTTCCCTGATGCTCGTACTGCTGGCATTTTTCGGTATCACCCTGCTTTCCATTGGAATCATGGGGATTTATCTGATGAATATTCTGAACGAATCCAAGAAAATGCCTCATTATGTCATCCGTAGAAAAGATGTCTGACAGGAGGATTGTATGAAACAGGAAATTGGAGGATATCTGGAACTGGAAGTTTTCCACGGGAAAGAATACTATCCTGATCTTGTAAAAGTGAATCTTGGGCGTACAGCCCTCTGCTGGCTGCTGGAATCCCGGAAGATTGAAACGCTCTATCTTCCGTTCTTCCTTTGTGACTCCGTGATTGATGCCTGCTTGAGGCAGGGAATCCACGTGAACTTCTATTCGCTGAATGAGGATCTTACGCCGGCTCTTCCTCCCGACCTTTCCCTTCATCCAAGGGAATACCTCTATCTGGTCAATTATTACGGACAGCTGACGGATGAAAAGATTCTTTATTATAAAAAATACTATAAAAATATTATCGTGGATCACACCCACGCCTTTTTTCAACATCCGCTTCCCGGCGTGGATACTCTGTATTCCTGTCGCAAATTTTTCGGGCTGAGTGACGGTGCCTATCTTTCCACAGATGCCACGCTCACTGCCGGAAAGGAGCAGGATGTCTCTGCGGAACGTATGGGACATATTCTCGGCCGTTTCGAAAAAGATGCCGGAACGTATTATCAGAAAATGTTAGACAACGCTGCGACCTATCATCATATGAAGATTCTCACTATGTCCCGCCTGACACAGAATCTATTAAAAGCCATCGACTACGAACAGATCCTTCAGAAACGGAATGAAAATTACAGACTTCTGAAAGAACTGCTTCCCTCCGATTCACCTTTTACCCGCGTGACACCGGACGGACCCTTCGCCTATCCTTATTATCATAAAAACGGAATTGCACTGCGAAAAGCCCTGGCGAAAGAAAAAATCTTTGTTCCAACCAACTGGTCCAACGTGATCCGGGACTGTGCACCCGAATCTTACGAATATCAGTGGGCGGCAGACATTCTCCCGCTCCCCTGCGACCAGCGTTACGGAAACGAAGAGATGCAGCGGATCGCAGACGTGATCCATGCACTGGAACCTTAGAGCGTGTCTGAAAAATCATTTCCGCAATCTGCAAACCCCAGTTTGCGAAAAGCCTTTTTCAGACACGCTCTAGAAGAAAGGATTATTATGAATAAACGTTTACTGATTCTCGGAACCCTCGGGGAATTTGAACAGCTGGTGCAGAAAGCCAGAGCCCGGGGCATCTATACCATCGTTTGTGACGGATACCCGGACGGTCCGGCACGTGCCTTTGCAGACGAATCTTATGTGATCCCGGTTACCGATACGGACCGGATCGCCGCCCTTTGTAAAGAAAAACAGGTGGACGGAATCCTCACCTCGTTTTCCGATCTTCTGCTGGAATGTATGGTGAAGATTTCCGCAAAAGCAGGTCTTCCCTGCTATCTGAACCCGGAACAGCTTCCCTGGTATCGTGACAAATCCGCCACCCGGGGACTGCTCGAAGAACTCGGTCTTCCCTCCCCTGGTTTTTCGAAAATTCCCACTTCCGGATTGGCTCCGGAGCTGATCGCTCACCTGCATTTTCCTCTGGTGACAAAACCACTGGATAAATATGGCTCCCGCGGCATCTATGTGGTACACAATCTTGAAGAACTGAAACAGGCAATCACTGAAACCGCTTCTTTCACCGATCTTCCTGAGATTCTCGTAGAAGAATATAACGACGGTTACGAATTCAATATGATGACCTGGGTACATAAAGGAAAAGTCCATGTGATCAGCATCGCAGATCGCGAAAAGACGGACATCGGACCGGGTGAGATCCCGATCAGCACCCGAAATGTCTATCCATCCTGCCTGTATGAACAGGTGGTTGCTCCGGCAACCGATCTTTTACAGTGCTACGCCGACAAAACCGGGCAGAAAGAGGGGGCGTTATCCATGCAGTTTTTCTGGAAACCGGAAAACGGCATCCAGGTCTGTGAGATCGCAGCCCGATTCTTCGGCTATGAGCACGAACTGACCGATATGGTATACGGGTTCTCCATCGAGGATCTGCTGTTAAATTACCTGTATGATGTTCCCGCACTGGAACAGATGCTGGATCAGCACGATCCACGAAAACCGATTTGCCACGGAGCTGTCCTGTATTTTCAGGGACGCCTGTTACAGATTCGTGATCTTTCCATTCCGCAGAAACTGGCATCTCATCCTGCAGTAGAAAAGCCATGGATTTTTTATCACGAAGGAGAATCTGTCATTGCCCACGGACCGAATCCTTATGTGGCACTGTACTATATCTCCTGTCCGTCCAGAAAAAAACTGGATCAGGTTACCGATGAATTTTTCACTTCTATGACCATCCCGTCTTTGGATGGAAAAGAAGTCCTTTATCGTAACCAGATGCCTGACTATCCAAAAACAAAATAAGCACAAAAAATGAGCTTATACAGAAATTATTTTCCTGTATAAGCTCATTTTTTATAGTTATTCTTAATAAGCCGCCCGATATACCAGCACATACGTCAGCAATGCAGAAATTGCTGCTGTCCCCTGTCCGATTCTGCAGATCCATATGCTTATTTTTTCATTTCTGATCAGTTTTTCACTCCAGTTTTCATATCCCAGTGTCACAAAATAGAAAAATGGAAGCGCCATCGGCATGATATAGCGTCCCTGCGCCTGAAAATCACTTGCATAAGCATAATACACCAGCAATCCAACCGGTATCACCATAGCTCCCACCATGCAGATATGCATCCAGTTTCTCATATTCCACCGTCTGTTTTTTCTCCATATCTCAGTGATAAGAATTCCATCTGCATCGGCTTTTTTCTCTTTTTTTACAAATTCCGTGGTCAGACAAAATTCCCGACGCAGTCTCCAGCTGTTTCCGAGAATTCCCACTGCAAACACGATCAGATATACTTTACTCCACAGATATGGCATAAAAATATCAAGATGTCCGAACGTTCCCACAAAGCTTACCAGTACCGTAACCAGCCAGTTATGCTGCCATTCTCCAGGTACCCACCATATCATATCCAGAACACTCATTCCCATATTCACCGGAAGCACCCGATTGGAGGGTTTTAACTCATCGATCGCGTATTTTTCCGCATAGATGGAAGAGGTTTTCATTCCCAGAAAATCTCCGTCATACAGGATTCCGCTCCGGATAAACCACCATCCGACCACAAGAAAGACGATTCCCAGCATCAGGCAGCCTTTCTTCAGCAGCTGCTGCCAGTCCCATTTCTGCTCTCCACACTTCATCATACAGCCTGCAAAAAATACGGCGCTCATCAGAAGATATCCATATGCGTTGTAATAAGACAACATACACAATCCCATGGCAATTCCCATCTGTACACAGACTTTCAGGGTCCAGCCTTCCTTACACGCCCTGCACCAGCAGTACAGGATCCAGGCTGTCGTAAAAAGTGCCAGTCCATCCGTATTGATATAAGAAAACAGAAAACAGGTTCCCGGAAGAAAGCACACCAGAACTGCAAACAGCCTTCCTGTCTCTTTTTTCCGAAATAACAGTTCTCCTATCTTCCAGGTAAACCATGCCATTCCGCATCCCAAAAGGACATTCACCATACGCGCCGCAATCACCGTAGCCCGAAAACTGTCCGTAAATACCTGCACAACCTTTGCAAATACTGCTCCTGCCATATAAGGAAGAATTGGATTAAACGCATAGGAGATGCCCCAGTTGGCATTCCGTATCTCCGGATCCCGTCCATCCGGCAAGGTTCCATGCTTTACAATAAATTCGACGATCTGGTAGCGCATACTTTCATCCGGTGAGGCATCGAACGGTGCCGCCAGCGCCCAGGAAAGATAAAATACCAAAACCAGAAGTACAAAAATCCATATTGCATATTCTTTTTTCACTGTTTTTACTGTTTTTTTCATTCCATCACCCTTTATGCCTGAAAATAACCAGTTTGCTTGCCACATAATTCAAGATGATTACAAGTACATTTGCCGCGCATTTAATCAGTACGTCATTGAATCCGCACAGATCAGCAAAAATAAACATACATGCCCAGTCCAGTATTCCCGTAGCCAGACGACAGGAGAAAAACGAAACTATCTCTTTCCCTATTTCTTCCCTTGTACTGGCTTCGCTGTGAAATACCCATTTTCTGTTAGTAAGATATGCAAACAGAACTGATAAAATCCATGCAAGTACAGTACTCACCATAACCGATAAGCCAAACGGATGCGCAAAGATCCAATAGCTCACAATATTAACAAGCGTTGTCAGAACGCCGAAGACACCGTACGGAATAATGTCTTTGTACTTGTCCCATAGCTTTTCTATATTCATCTTTTCCACCTTTCTTTTTAAAAAAGCAGGTACATTTCCACCATGCACCCGCTTTTTTGGTTGTTTATAATCGTTTCAGTGAAAAATCCTGGCTGTCCAGGGTCAGGTTTGGATTATAGAACGGATCGCCGTTCTTCAGGATATCGGGCCAGCGTTTCTCAAACGTAGCAATCTCCTGATTGAATCTTGCCACTTTCTCCGGAGTATCTTCCAGTCCTCGGGATTTGGATTCGTAATGATACAGTTCCGCATATGGATTGTACACGATCAGATATCCTGCCTGTCGAAGTTTCATACAGAAATCAATATCGTTAAATGCCACCTGCAGTTCTTCACTCAAACCACCGACTTTCTCAAACGCTTCCCGTTTTACCATCATACAAGCCGCAGTCACCGCACTGTAATCCTGTGCACAGATGATCCGGTGGCAGTACCCGGTAAATCCACGCTTCTGCTGTACAAAACAGTGTCCGGCGATTCCACCGAAACCGATGACCACGCCGGCATGCTGGATCGTATCATCTTCGTAATACAGTCTCGCACCCACAGCACCCACATCTTCTCTGGTACAGTAACCAAGCAGTTCCTCCAAACAATCGTCGTTGATGATCTCGGTATCGTTGTTTAGCAGCAGGAAATACTCTCCTTTGGCATACTGCACACCGAAATTATTGATGGCAGAATAATTAAAGTGGCCTTTATAATACACCACATGCACTTTCGGATTAACCGCTTCAAGCTGCTCATAATATGCAAAAGTTTCTTTTTCTTCGCTGTTGTTCTCCACGATAATATATTCATAATTGGTGTATGTGGATTTTGCTTCGATCGAATCGATACATCGTTTCAGATCATCGATATGATCTTTATTCGGAATAATGATCGAGATCAGTGGGTCATAATCCCGCAGGAATTTTGTCCGGTAGAGTCCCAGGAACTCTCCCTTGCTCACTTCCACTTTTACACCAATCCGGTCATAATGCGCCTGCACCGCCCGCTGTCCCGCATCAAATGCATACAGCTTGCTCTCCGGATTCTCCGATGTGGAATCTTCATGGCATCGCCAGTGATACAGGATCTTCGGAATATGATGGATCTTTTCCGCTCCCGCATGTTCCACACAACGGAAGATAAAGTCATAATCCTGCGCTCCGTCAAACTCTCTGCGTAACATTCCGACCTCATCAATCAACGTTTTCTTCGCCACAAACAAATGGCAGATATAATTGACCGTACACAGCAGATCCACGTTATAATCCGGTTTGAAATGTGGCTGGAAGAACTTGTGTCCGTCCATCGTCATCTTATCTTCATCCGAATATAGAACCTCTGTTTCCGGTTTCTCATTCAGTACTTTCACACACTCATACAGGGCATGTGCCGTCAGTTCGTCATCATGATCCGCAAATACCACAAACTCACCCGTTGCCGCCTCGATCGCAGCATTCGTATTTTCTGATATCTGTAACTTTTCCTGATGATCGATGACTTTGATTCTGCTCTCTTCCTTCTGTAACTGTTTTAACAGTTCCCGAATCGGAGAATCCGCACCGCTTCCGTCAGACAGGCAGAGTTCCCATTTGCCATAAGTCTGCGCCTGCAGAGATTCCACCAGCGCACGGAGATATTTTTCCGGTGTTTTATAAAGCGGTACAACCACACTGAAGGTCGGTTCCCAGGAAAAATGTTCTTTTCGCTGGTGTTCCAGTTCTGCTTTACTTGGCAGATGTTTCGGAAGCCATTTCTGATAGATCACAGCGGCTTTATTTTTATTTTTCACTTTTCCGACCACTTTTTGGGCAAGTGCTGCCGGACCGTGCAGTTTCAGATAACGGCTGCCCTTTTTGCAGTATTCATTCATCTTTTCTGCGGCAAGCTGTACCGGCTGCAGGTGAATCTGTCTTCTCACCCGTATCGAACCTGCCTCAAAAACAATATAAAATTCTTTCAGCTGCTGGTAGTGCAGTTCAAAAAAGAACCCACATTTTTCTCCTACCTCTGCCTCCGGATACTGGTTCTGTACATCGACACGTTTCAGGTGCTGGATCTCACATGGAATTCTGTTTCCGCGGGAATTCTCCAGATAAACTTTTAGCGGTTTCGTATAAGCTGCCCAGCCACGCACCCGGCAGATGCCGAGTTTCCGGTCCACTTCGGAACTTTCAATGAAATACTGGGGCATGCCCTGTCTTTTTATCAATTGCCCGACAGGAGTTGCAAACCATAACTCTCTTTTTCCATTCTTTTCAAAATAAACAAACAGTTTCTTATACTGTTCCAGTTTTTCCGGCAGATGCACTTCTATCTCAACCCGAACAGAATCTACCAGATCCAGATCCTGAAAGCGTTCTAATGCACTGACCCGTTCCTGCTGTTTTAACTGTACCGGAATTTCAGTTTTATCTAAAGTTGCTACTGCTCTGCTTTCTTTTGGCCATGTTCCATATAAATAATAAATGTTTTTATCTTTGAGATGGAATCGGTCTTTTTCTGCTACACAAAATGTATTTGCCATAGTTCTTCCCTCTATATAGCTGCGGTTTTATACTCGCAGTGAACAATCTCCTTCCTGCAAAGACAAATTAGGATTATAGTACGGATCTCCTTTTTTCAGTTCTGCTTCCCATTTCTCCTGGAATTTTTTAATTTCACCTGCAAATCGCATCTGTTTCTCAGGAGTATCTTCCAATCCTCTTGATTTTGATTCGTAATGATATAGTTCTGCATATGGAGTAAATACTACCAGATAGCCTTTTTCCCTGACTTTCATACAAAAATCGATATCATTAAATGCCACCTTAAACGATTCATCCAGCCCCTGCACTTCTTCATAAACACTTTTCTTTACCATCATACATGCTGCTGTCACTGCAGTCATATCCTGCACATTAACCAGACGACCATTATATCCTGGTTCATCGCCACTTGCCTGACACAAAATATGCCCTGCAATTCCACCCATTCCCAGAACAACACCCGCATGCTGAATCGTATGATCCGGATAATACAATTTTGCTCCTACAATACCTACTTCCTGTCTTTGACAATAGCCCAGCATCTCCTGTAACCAGTCTTCTGAAATCACCTCAATATCATTGTTTAATAATAAAAAGTATTCACCGGTGGCAGATTTTGCCGCAAAATTATTGATTGCAGAATAATTAAATCCGCCCTCACCTTTCCAATATACAACTTTTATTCTGGCATCCATTTCGGATATTGTATTGTAATAAACAAACGTTTCTTCTTCTTCACTGTTATTTTCTGCAACAACGATTTCATAATTCTGATACGAAGACTTTTTCAAAATAGAGTTTATACATTTATCCAGATCATCAATATGATCTTTATTCAAGATAATAATTGAGACTTTAGGATTTCCTGAAATTTTAAATTTGCTTCTGTATATTCCCAAGTACTCTCCATCTTCTACAACGGCGTCCCAGCCAATCCGATAATAATGTTCTTGAATCGCTTTCTTTCCCGCTTCAAATGCATATCTCTTACTTTCCGGATCTTCTGCCGTCGAATCCGGATGTGCTCTCCAATGATACAGAACCTGTGGAATATGATAAATATGCTCTGTTTTCTCACAGCATCTCAAAATAAAGTCGTAATCCTGCGCACCATCATATTCAGAACGGAATTCTCCAATCTCATCGACAATTGTTTTCTTCACAACAAAAATATGACAGATATAATTTACCGAATGCAACAGATCAATGCTGAAATCAGGCTTAAAATTCGGTTCAAAATACATTTTCCCATCCATACTGATTTTATCTTCATCTGTATAGACAATCTCTGTATTCGGATGTTCGTTTAAAACTTTAACAATTTCATATAATGCCTGAGGCACAATAATATCGTCATGATCTGCCAGTAAAATAAAATCTCCATTTGCAATTCGAAGTGCTTCATTGGTATTTGCAGAAATTCCTCCGTTTTTTTCAAGTTTTCTGTAAACGACACGCTGTTCTCTTCCATATCTGTTTTTAATAAAATTTCCTACTTCTGTAGTAGTACTTCCGTCAGCCAGACATAACTGCCAATTATCATATGTCTGCTCCACAACAGAATCTATAATCTTTCTCAGATATGGAATAGGTGTATTGTACAGAGGAATCACAATACTGATCTTCGGTCTGTACGAAAATTTTCCACTTTCAGTTCTCTGCTCTTTTTTCTGACTTCCTGACAACGCTTTCGTCCGTATCCATGCATCGTAGTTGGAATATTGTGGATTAATTTCCTTTTTTATCTTTTCAACAAATGCCCGTACCCCTTCTTTTCGCACAAATTCCATATTCGTGCTGAATTGTTCCGGTTTCAATGCATTCCATAACTTTCCTTTGGTAGATATCTCAAAACGCATTTTTTTTACATTAATTTCAGCTTTATCATCAACCAGTTCGTTCTTTAAAACAACATAAATTTCAGATGTCTTTATCTGATTCATCTCTACTTTTATGTTAAATCCACATTTTACAGAATCTGAAAGCTGAAACATCTCGTTAACATCCTGTCGCACTAATCGATACTGTTCATTCATAATTTTCTGATTCTGACTGTCCAACACATATATTTCTTCTTTTCCTTTTCTGTTTAAAAACCAGCCCTGTAAAACCAGATATTTACCATGGATTTCACATACATCGAGATCATATATCAGTGTTTTTTTCCGGATATCTTCTACAATCTTCTCATTGTTCCAGGAAAATTCTGTTTTCTCTTCATTTTTTCCAAGAACCTCTATCCGAATATCTTCTTTGTTCTTTATGATCTTCGCTATATCCGTGATGTCTATTCGAAAACCGCATTCTTCCACGACTGGTCGATCAGCATATACCTGTACCACATCCGGTCTTTTTTTTCGAACAACATTGCATGTTACCGGTTTTCCATCTAATGTACTTACGTGCACATCCACCTGTTGTAAATTATCAAGGAACCCCCATCCTTCTATAGAATATACATCTTCTACAGAATCATAATTACCTACATCTACACTGCAATAAATCAATTTATTTTTCTCCCGTCTTTTTTCCTATCGATTTATACTTACTGTACATTTTCCAGATTTTTGTATTTTCCATTCGCTCTATCAGCATCTCCAGTTGATGAACTTTTTCCTCTAGTTGATCTCTTTCGATCTGTTTCAGTTCAATCGTCTTCCGGTTCTCATCTATTTTCTGACACAGTTCCGCTTCGCTTTCTTGCAAAACAGCATTCTTTTCTTTTTCCCCAAGAAAATCATTTATAATAGACACCGTTTTTTCATCTATATATTCAATTGCAAACGACACCTTCATTTTTTTGCCTGCAATTTTGTTCGCTTCTTCCATAAGAATCCACGGATCTTCTGTATCAAAGAATAATGTACTTTCATCCAAATTTATTCCATTGGTAAGATACTTCCATTCAGAATCCGCTTCACTGATTTTCAGATTTCGCACCAGACACTTCTGTGAACATGGATCCACTCTGAAGTAGTGTATATCTGTCGGAATCTGAATTTCCATTTCGAAGCAGTTCGATTTCGGTATCTCCCGATAATAAGAATCTTTTTCATTCGCAACTTCCTGCGCAGACTGATAAATCTGTACGGACTGCTTTCTTAAAGCTTCCTTTCCCAGATATTTCATATCTTCCAGATGAATGATTCCCGGTGAAATCTCGTCAAACATATCTCGGATGGGAACTCGCGATCCCTGAATATATTTTTGGAAATTTCGTTCCATCTCTTTATACAGAGTAATATCCGATTCACTGATTCCATACTCTTCCATGCTGATCCACTGACTTATACACTCTCTGGTCACATGTTCATGCATATAGTAAAATAATATTCTGAATATGAGATACTTCACCGGAATCGGAAAATCAAATGTCCATTCATAATCCAGCATACACCATGTCTCTTCATTCACGATCAAAATATTTGAAAACAATGCATCTATATTTGTCAGTTCCCCGCATTTTTCTCCCTCAGGAACCTCAACATTTCCAAAAACTTTCTGAAAGTCTTCTGTTATAACAAATTCTTTATCCTGATGAGTAGAAAGTAACTGTTCTAGATATTTTTTTACCAGTTTAACATAATTTTCCTTGTCGCCTGCAAGAAGCATTTCATCAAGCATGCTTTCCATGGATGGTTTTTCCAGATATTCCAGCTCCACTCCATCTTCTGCTATAGCGCATCGATTCATTACAATATTTGTGTCTGAAAACTGTCTTCCCAGTTGCTGATACCACTGATAAATCTGACGCACATGCTTTTCAGCTTCTTTTGTATCCGGACACTTTTTTACTTTCTTCTTTCCCGTCTCATCTTCATAAATAATCGTCTTTACCGAAAACTGTTTGTCACGTTCGTTAGAACACTTGGCATATATGATTTTATTCATCTGCTTTTTCCTCCAAAATCACCAGAAAAGAATTGAAAAATTCCTGAAGCAGTCCATTGTTGATAATCCCATCATATACCCTTGTTTCATCAAACAACTGCAATCTTTCCCTGTCAAAATTGTACCTTGTGTTATTTAATTCACCCTTGTTCGGCAAATGTTTATCTGAATATACTGTCATTGGCAATTTATAGTCCGGATACGGATAATAAAAATCAATCTTCCAGTTACCAGTTTTCCGTATTATATTTTCTAATTCTTTTCTGGAAAACGTCTTGATTCCCTCTGTATTTGCATAACCTTCAATTCCCTCAAAATATTTTCCAACATGATCTTCTGTACATCCTGCCCAATATTTCAGTCCCAGACGGTTTTCAATTGCTATTACAATTTTTCCATTAGGTTTCAGATGTCGTTTAGTTCTCAACAGCATTTCTTTGTACGGTTCGCTGGTTCCAATGTATTTTTCTGAATATTCAAACACACCAATTAACGTGATCCAATCATACTTTTCAACTAAATTTGGCTCAATTTCTTCAAAATTTCCAAGAAGAATATTAATGTTTGTTTTCTCCCGATGCCGATACGCATTAATCATGCTTCTCTTTTTAGATAATTCAATGCATTGTACCTGACCGGCCTGTTCTGCCAACGTACCAGTTATCGCTCCACAACCTGAACCGATTTCCAGCACATGATCTTTTTTAGTGATTGGTAACCAGTTTACAATATTTTCCCTTACATGAGAAAAATGATAAAGAATCGGCCAGCTTTTTTCTTCTGCTATAACAGAACTATATTCTATATCACCATATTTCTGTGCAATTTTCAGCATCCGATCCTCTATCTCACCATCACTGTATAAATCCTGTCCAGGATAATACTGTGTCTGTATCACTACATTTCCTATTTTTTCCTGCATTGTTTTCTCCTTGCACCGATAGCATTTTATTTTAATATAACGGATGAATGAATATCATAAAAACCGATCGTATTCTTTGCCGACATAACACTCAGATTACAGATATCATACAGTCTGTGGAATACTTCAAAATCTCCGTCACAGTATCCTGTACATCCCAGTGACAGCATATATTCCCCACCCTGTAATGTCATTTTCTGTCTGAATCCAACCTCCTGCACATCATCTTTGTGCATCTCTCTTACAGGTGCATTCTCATACATGGTATTGGTTCCTGTAAGATCCGTCCCCCGGATATCCTTAATCGTATAGGCAAAAATCGGTTCACTCACCACATCATGAAATTTCACCTTCATCTCGATTTCAAATTCCGTGTCTTTTTCAATAAGATTCGTAATATTTCCATTACAATCTCTGATCAGAAAATCCAGAATCTCTGCTTTTCCGGTTCCGTATTCAATAAATTCCGGATTTAAAGGAAACGATTTACTCCAGTTATTTTTTATTGAAAACTTACCATTTTGTTCATTCTGAACTTCCTGATCCGGCGTATCGATTGCTTCTTCCTTTGTTTCTGTTTCAACACCCTCTGATTTATTTGCCAGAATTTTCTTGTACTCGTCAACTACTACTTTCGGCGATCCTTCGCTTACTTTATTTCCTTTATTCAATAAAATAACTCTGTCACAATATTTACTGATGCTACTCAGGTCATGACTTACCAGCAGAATCGTTTTTCCTCTTTCTTTGAATTCTTCAAATTTACGGAAACACTTGGACTGGAAAAAAATATCTCCGACCGACAACGCCTCATCGACAATCAGGATTTCAGGATCAATATTGATTGCCACTGCAAACGCAAGTCGGACGAACATACCACTGGAATATGTTTTTACCGGCTGATGGATAAATTCACCAATGTCTGCGAAGTCCAGGATATCCTGTAACCTCGCATCAATCTCTTCTTTGCTGAATCCCAGCATGGTTCCGTTCAAATATACATTTTCAAGTCCTGTATATTCCATGTTGAATCCAGCTCCCAGTTCCAGTAATGCTGAAATTCTTCCATCTACCTGAACACTCCCTGATGTAGGATTCAGGACACCCGTAATAATTTTTAAGATTGTTGATTTTCCTGAACCGTTGGTACCAATAATACCAACCGTTTCACCTTTTTTGATTTCAAAAGAAATACCATTCAACGCATAATGTTCTTTATATTTCTTTTTTCTGGATAATCCCAGGGATTCTTTCAAACGATCCATCGGATTATCATATAATTTATATACTTTACTAACATGATTTACAGAAATCGCAACATCTGTCATTTATTAACCTCTCTTTATAAAACATCCGCAAAATGTGGTTTTAACCGTTTAAAAATCCATGATCCCAATATGAAAAGCACGACTGTCACGATCCAGAAATATGCTGTCCATCCCCAATGATTCCAGAACCATTCATGTCCCAACATAGAATCTCTGTATCCGGTAACAATATAATACATCGGATTAAATTTGAATAATCTAATTAACCATGGGTAATTTTTCAACATATTTACATCCCACATGATTGGTGTCAACCAGATTCCAACCTGTAAGAATATGCTGATAATTTGCGTCAGATCTCTGAAAAATACTACAATTGCGCTTGTCGCATATACCAGACCCAATGTGAGCATAAAGGTGCAGAATGAATAATAAATAATCTGTAATGTTGCCAAAGATGGCATATATCCGTACAACGCACATAAAATCAATGCAAATCCTACAAAAAATACATGCACAAATAATGCTGAAATCATTTTTACAATCGGAAGAACACTGATTTTGAATACAACTTTTTTTACAAGATAATTATATTCCATCAAAGCATTCGTTCCACCATTCAACGCGTCCTGGAAGAAGAACCATGGAACAATTCCCGAAACCAGATATAACACAAATGGATAATCTGATACATTCCCCGCTTTCAGACCTACGGAAAACACAAACCAGTATACAAGGATCGTGACCACAGGCTGTACAAACGCCCATACAATTCCAAGATAAGAACCTGCATACTTGGTTTTAAAATCATTTTTTGCAAGACTGAGAATCAATTTTCTGTTCTGAAACAGTTCCAGCGGAAGCATCATTGCTTTTTTCCTCAATACGAATGCCACAATTGCTCCGCCATCGATCAATAACAGCATAATGATATTCTTAGCCACTGTTCTGTGCATACAATCTTTTTCCAACACCGGATATAATTGACTTGTTTCCAATGATAACCACAGATATGGATCCGTACCATTTGTCCAAACTTTCAATACGCCATCTGTTGCTTCCAGGCTTTCTAACTGTTGTCCTTCTATTAACTTCGGATTTTCAATTTCTGCAATGTTTTCTTTTGCATCTTTGTAGCCGAGATATACATCTTTGATTTCAACATACCCTGGCTGATTACCAATATCTAATCTCACCATATTGCACTGAAATGGAACAGAAAAAATGAGTTCCTGATCACTTCCCATCTGATCATAGGTCTCCACCTGGCTCATTTCTTCTGAAACTTCTCTGGCTGTACTATAATAGGTCTGGACATTCTGTTCTATATCACTTTTTACAGTAAGATGCAGCTGGTAATTACCATTTACATTTTCTTTGTGCCCCAAAATCAGTACATTCAAAACTATTAAAACGACAATGCAAATACCTGCCAGGATTTTTTTCTTTTTCCCCATTTCAACTTCCTCTTATCGATTTTTATACTCTGCAAGGCTTCCCCATTTATGATCTTTTTCAGAAATAGTCAGCTCTTCTTTTGTCATACCTTCCGGCATCGGCCACTCTACTCCGATTTCCGGATCATCCCATTTCAGGCCGCCCTCATCATTTGGATGATAAAAATCTGTACACTTATATGCAAATTCTGCTGAATCAGACAATACAATAAAGCCATGTGCAAAGTTTTTCGGAATAAAAAACTGTTTTTTATTCTCTGCTGATAAAAGTACGCCAAACCATTTTCCGAATGTTTCAGAACCCGGACGCAGATCTACCGCTACATCAAAAACTTCACCGCTTACCACACGTACCAGTTTATCCTGTGGATAATTAATCTGGAAATGCAGACCTCTTAAAACACCTTTTTTAGAGCTTGACTGATTATCCTGTACAAATTCCATATCAATACCAGCCGCTTTATAATCATTGTAATTATATGTTTCCATAAAATAACCACGTTCATCACCAAATACAGTTGGTGTAATTACTTTCAATCCTTCAATCTCACATGTTTCTACATTAATTTTTCCCATGACAATATTCCTCTCTTTATGTTTATTTATCGTATGCATAATTCTGCTTACACACAATTAATCTAATTTACTATACCACTTTTCTTTGTAATGAACAAGTAGTATCTCTATTAAGAAAAGAGGACAGAATAATCATATTCTGCCCTCTTTTTTGCTAAAACGTTGCTACTATTATATTCGTATAAATTATCGGTAATAAAATTCCCAGACTTAATGCAATTACAACAAGACGATCCCTTGCCGGATTCATTTTGTTTACTATCTTTTTATTCCTTAAGACCCATAAAAGCCAAATAGTAATTGGTATATAGTACCTTCCCTGTACACCATTGATCTGGCTTAATCCAACAGGAGTAAAGCTCAGATAAAGTGCTGTCCATATCAGGCACATAACACCAAACACAATAACTGATACGCTGAATTTCTGCCACAATTTCATATCTTCCGTTTTCTCATCCGCACAATCAGTTCCAACAGTATATGCTATAGATACTGCTATCAGATATGTATTTGCAACATTTCTGAAATGTCCCATGCCTGCCAGGCCATCCTGTCCTATTGTATAAGAGTAGAAAGTTTTTCCTATGCTTCCAACTAAAAGTTTACTGTAGTATATCGGATGTGTGAAAATATATTTCAGCTGTTCTGAAACACTGGTATCTCCACCTCTGCTGTCGCCTTCTATCTGTGTTGTTGAAACCGTCGGCCATACAAACGAACTCAACATGATCAGGAACGCCCCTATCACAATTCCTTTCATCAGATACATTTGCTTTTTATTTTTAAATCTTTCCTTTGGAATCAGTAACACAATCAGTATCAGCGGAATGTAAACTGCCTTTGGCATACTTGCCAAAACAAAAGCTATTACCGTTATAATGTATTCTTTCCATGTTATTTTCTTTTTTCTGTCAAACCACATTCCAAGAAGATATGCCATAGCAAGGAAACTGAATCCATTTACCCATGCATCATATGTATAGGTTATCGCTGACATCATTGCTGTTGGCATCAATGCAAACAGCAGTAATATTCTTTTTCCGGTTGGGATTCGTCGAATCGCAAAAAAACCAAGGAATGCATATAATAATACATTGGCAAGTCTTCCCAGTTTATAAATATACACAAACGGTAATTTCAGGATCATTCCAAATTTCATAAACAGACATGGAAGTATATATGCTACTGTTCCCATTCCAAGCGTATAATTTGTATCCTCTCTCCAATATCCATCTCCATTATTTTCTCTTGTATACTCTGCTGCCTCATTTCTGTGAATATTTTCTTCTTTTCTCTCCTCCTCCGACTGTGGAAGATCCAGCGGCCAGTTCGTCAACCATGTAGAATCCAGTTCCTGCACTCCATACGGGAAAGTCACTGCTTCTTTTCCCAATAGAGTATCTCCGCAAAAATAAGCTCTTCCAAAATGTATTTCTTCATCATAGCCTACTTTATGAGAAGGTAATGCCGTTACACTTAAACCTCCCACCAATAATACAATAACTAAAAAAGCTGACTCCAATGGAATAACTATTTTTTTCTTCCAACAAATGCATATTATACATACAAAAAAAGCACACAAGCTTATAAATATAATTCTAAAAACAGAGCAATTTTCTGTATTGTTTATTGCAATCTTAGAAATTATTACAGGACTGCTTCCGTCAGGCGTAACTATTCTGATTTGGTCTGCTACAGCACGTACATTGACTGTCGACTCAGATAGTGTATAGTTATTTTTATCTTCAATAATTTTTTCTGTAGCGTTCTGACCATCTGGATATGTTCTTACAACGATGCTACATCCAAATGCATTTATCTTATCATACTCAAATTCATAAGTAAATTTATCCACATATTGTTTTTCAAAGTTTATCGTCAAAGTTGCTACATTTCCATCCGAAATATAACTGCTTCCATTAATTAAGTGAAAGCCTTCTGCACTAATGTCTTCCATATCTATGTATGTATAATCATTCTGTTTATCAATCGGAAGATTATACACAAGTTCGCCTGCAATTCCTATAAGCAACGAAATTATAGGTATCCATATCCATTTTAAAACCTTCTTTAGATCTTTCATTTTCTCCCTTTCTTTCTCTATTTTCTTACTCTATCTGGTAAGTGACCGTAAACTACTATAACATTTTGCCCCACTACTTTCAATCATTTCTCAAAATTCTGTTCCGCCTTTTTCTTACGTTTTCCTATCACGCCTTGCTTTTTTTAGTGCACCTGTTATAATAAGAAAGAATATAGATAACACGTTGCTCATTTCTTCTTATTGCAGCGTGTTCTTTTTTCAGAAAGGAGTTGTTGATTCAAACATTATGAAAAACAAATTAAAGCACCTGTTGTGTGGTTTTTCTGCACTTTGCCTTGCTGGCAGTCTGGTGTTTGCTTCACCTTCCGGAACGGAAACTGTACAGGCCGCTTCTACATTTCACAGTACAGACGGAACCGTTCATTTTCTGACCTTACCGGATAATACTGACGCGATTCTTCTGGAATGCGACGGTAAATTTGGTATGGTAGATTCCGGAGAAGATAGCGATTATCCCAACGGTTCCGATTCCCGCTATCCGCTTCGTGCTGGAGTAACAACCACAAAAGGATATGAAGCTCAGGTCATTTCCTATCTAAAAAAGATGGGCGTCACAGAAAAGAACTTTGAATTTTACATTGGAACTCATCCGCACAGTGATCATATAGGATCTGCTGATGAGGTCATCCGGGCTTTTCACCCAAAACGGGTATATCTGGAACCTTACTCAGACAGTGATATTACAGATGCAACGCATCTGTGGGATAATCTGTATGTCTATGATCAGGCCGTTACTGCCGCCAAAGAGACCGGTGCAACATTGATTCAGTATTTCAATACTGATGCTCCACTCTATCCAGAAACTGTCAGTGTAAAGGGAACCATCATCTGGGCACAGCCTGAAGAACAGGAAAATCCAAAAGAGCCAGAAATTTCTGAGAAAAATGAAGATTCAGAAAAACCTGAACTATCAGATTCTGACACTTCTTCTGAGGATGCTGAAGAAACAGACAACTCTTCTGATACTTCCACATCAGAAAGCAGTACTTCTGAAATGAATTCTTCCACGAATACGGATACAAGTTCTGATGCTGCTGATTCTGACACAAATTCTGAATCATCCGATCAGACAGATGCCGGTGCACCAGTTACACAGCATACAACTCCGGATACTTCTATTGCTTCTGAAGAAGTTACAGATCTTTCAGTCTCTGATGAATCGCAGACAACGGTTCTTCCACTTTCTACCGATTCAACAAACGCTATGCCAGTATCTGAAGTTTCAACGCAATCTGCAGACAAACCTTCCGCTATTTCTCCGGAAACTATTTCAGTTACTTTATCCTGGGGCAATTCAAATGAGCAGTCCGTAACTTTAACTTCCGGTTCATCATCAGAATATGGTTCTGTTACTAAAATCTCTGAAAATCAGTGGACTTATGAATTTCAGTCCATTCCTAAATATGATGATACGAAATCCGCTTATACGTACACGGTTACTCCGGAAGCTGACGGCTATTCTTTTTCTAAACTGAATGATACTGATTACGATTTCAGTTGTGTATCTGCAAACAGTAGCACTGATACTGCTGCTTACGCAGACGAAGCCTTGGTCACGCAGTCTCCAGACAGTGGTGTTCTGGATAGTGCAAGTGATAACTCCCTTTCCGGTACTTCAGACAATCTGGTCACTTCCAGTATTCCATCTACTGACCGCGTGATTGCCGGAACCGACAGCGATTCTACGAATGCTAACCGCAATGACCGATCCATTTCAGGAAAAAGCGGTATTTACGATGGAGAAACCGGTAATGTTTCTACACCTGTATTTTACCTTGGTGATAAAAACAAACTGAAGATAGAAATCATGAATTATGGTGTTTCACGTCCACAGCCAGATGCAAACTATTTCAGCCTTGGCGTCAAAGTAACTTCTCAGCAGACAGGTGCCACCGCCTTCTTATCTGGCGACATCAATAATTATCTTGGAACTGAGACAGCACTTGCCGCCAAACTTGGACATGTGAACCTTCTGAAATTAGGTCATCACGGATGTTATGGCTCTAATACCTATAGTTATATCCAAAAACTTAATCCGAATATGGCTATCATGACCGGTACTTATAGTTACGTCAGCAATGCAACTGTCGGTGATGAGTACAGTACTCTGGACACCTTACTCGCTATGGCATCACGTGGCACGCCTTTATACGCTACCGGTTGGTATTCCGACAATGTAGATGCTCTTGTTATTCACCTGAATGCATCGCTCAGCAACAATATTCCTTCCGGAAAAAGTCTTGTGGCTGTTGGTGGTGCAATAGATGAAACCAATGTTTTTGTCTATTACAAGAACGGTTTTCCTGCAAATTGCTCCGGTTGGAAAAAAGATCTTTCCGGAAATTACTATTATTTTCAGAATTCATCTTTTCCATTGACTAACCAGTTTGTGCTGGATAATTCCACCTGGTATTATCTGGATGCCTCCGGTAAAATGACCACTGGATGGGTATATTCCAATGGATCATATTATTATATGAATCCATCAAATGGTGCCATGGTTACTGGTTGGTTCCAATTAAATAACATCTGGTATTATCTCGGAGATGACGGTGCTATGTATACCGGAACCCATACTATCAATGGGTCTGAATATTCATTCAATACTGATGGTTCTATGATTACATCTGCCTGGGTAGGTGATCATTACTATGGTTCTGACGGTATATGGATTCCTAATTATCACAATGCCAACTGGCGAAAAAATTCTACCGGATACTGGTATGTTCGTGCCGATGGTTCCTATCCGATAAATAAATGGGAACTTATTGATGGCAAATGGTATTATTTTGACAACAGAGGTTATATGGTTACCGGCTGGCTTCATCTTGGCTCTACCTGGTATTATTTAAATACAGATGGAACCATGCACATTGGGTGGCTAAAATCTGGTTCTGAAACTTACTATATGGACAATTCCGGTGCCATGCTCACCGGATGGGGGCATATCGATAACAACTGGTATTACTTTGCCGGCAACGGAGTTATGTACGGTGCCGGATGGCATCTGATCAATAACAAATATTACTACATGAATAATTCCGGCGTAATGGCTGCTGATACCTGGATTGAAAATTACTATGTGGATGGTTCCGGTGTATGGATCCCTGGCAAAATAAAATACACTACTGGCTGGGTTCAGAGTGGCTCACGTTGGTGGTATCGTCATCAGGACGGCAGTTATACCAGAAATGGCTGGGAATATATTAACGGACATTGGTATTACTTTGATCAGTCCGGCTGGATGGTTACCGGATGGCTGAAACTTGGCAATACCTGGTATTACCTCACCGGCTCCGGTGCTATGGCAACCGGATGGATCAATCTCGGCGGTACCTGGTACTATCTGAATGGTTCCGGCGCTATGGCAGCCAACACCTGGATTGGTTCCTGTTATGTCAACAGTTCCGGTGCATGGGTTCCTGATCACCTGAGAGTAGTTGCCGGCTGGGTTCAGAGTGGTTCCCGCTGGTGGTATCGTCATTCAGGCGGTGGTTACACTACCAATGGCTGGGAATATATCAACGGAAGCTGGTATTATTTTGATCAGTCCGGCTGGATGGTTACCGGATGGCTGAAGCTTGGCAATACCTGGTATTACCTCACCGGCTCCGGTGCTATGGCAACCGGATGGATCAATCTCGGCGGTACCTGGTACTACCTGACCGGCTCCGGCGCTATGGCAACCAACACCCGTATCGGTTCCTGTTATGTAAATGGTTCCGGTGCATGGGTCCCTGGTGCTTAAACAAATCAAGAAAAAAAGAAGGGGAAAATCCATCAGGATTTTCTCCTTCTTTTTTTCTTTTTCGTATGTTTTCGAATTCCGGAAACAATCGTAACTACCAGAGTAACTGCGATCAATCCCGCCAGAATATAGATCACATAGCGATATACCGTCATATCCTGCGTTTTTTCTTCCTGTCCCGTGTTCGAATCAGAAGATTCCGGCGCTACCTCAGGTGTCGGCGTTGTCTCCTCTGCCGCTATCTCTGAAGGTTCTTCCTCCTGCACCTCTTTGGAACCGCTTCCCACATAATAATCCGTTCCATAATAATAGGAATTATCTGTATTGGTCAGATCACTTACCTGTACATCTTTCGGTATCGTGACCGCTCCTCCCGGTACCTCTACTTTCTGAAAATTATTAAAACCATAATCAAACATACTGATATGATCCTGACACACCTGTCCGGCATCCGCCCGCATTGCCACTGCGATCAGTGTCATTCCATCTCTTGTTGCACCACTGACCAGTGTATTTTTTGATGCTTCCGTCACGCCTGTCTTGCCACCAAAACATCCTTCATAGTATTCCGGTGCTCCCTGTGCCACCAGTGCATGATGCGTGGAATACGTCCGACTTTCCGGATTCATATTTGTCGGATCAATCGTAAAGCTCTGTGTACCGATAATGTCCAGAAAATCCTGATTTTTGATTGCTTCCCGGAAAATCAGTGCCATATCGTGTGCCGTTGTATAATGATTCTCATCCGGCATCCCGCTGGCATTCACAAAATGCGTATTCACACATCCCAGTTCCTGTGCCCTCTGATTCATCATATCTGCAAATGCCGATACCGATCCTGCAATCTGAACCGCGATCTGCGTCGCCACATCATTTGCTGACCGTATCATCAATGCCAGCAGACACTGACGCATCGTCAGCACCTCTCCTACCTGCATGCCGATATTTCCACTGTCCGATGTCTGATCTGCCAGACATTCCTCTGTAAATGTCACCTGATCATCCAGATTGCTGTTTTCCAGTGCCAGAAGTGCCGTCATGATCTTTGTGATACTCGCCGGATATCTCTTTTCATCCATTCCCTTATTATAAAGGATTGTTCCTGTATCTGCATCCATCAGCACTGCTGTCTCCGAATAAGTATCCGGGCCCTGTGGCCAGCCTTCTATGGCATTCGTTGTGATCGGATAAGATGCCCCGTTATCCACCTCTGCCGCCTGAACCGTGACAGCTGACAGACTGATCACACCAGCCAGCAGCCATACCGTCGCCTTTTTACAGATTTTTCTTATCATAATACTATGTACTCCTCGCATTTTTCTTCCTGTTCATTTTCTGAACGATTACAAATTTACCTTTCATTCGTACTATTCTATCTCATATCCGTTCTTTCTTCAAGTTTTTTGTTTTTACGGAATCTTCGCTCTGATCATTGCCCTGTTTTTTCTCTCATGGTATACTGAAAATAGTATCGTTCAGGAGGGGTTAGATGAAATCTTTTAAACATCACTATTTTTACTATCCGTTTTTCATGCTGCTTACGGTCTTTTTTCTTTTCTTTTCCGATACGACCGTATCTGCCGCTGTAAAAACTTCGGATCTGGAAACTGTTCCTTGGAGCATGGTAACAGAATCTTCTATAATAAATGAAAAAGGCTGGCTGCAGTCCATGTGTGCCACGGATCAATATATTGTATGTCTGGTAAATGCGTCAAAAAAAGGCACCGATCCTGACACTCTGATTGCCTTCTACCGAAACACCACAGATATCGACGGCAATCCCGTAGAACAGTACAGTTATGCTTTCAGCGTGACAGAAACCGATTATGAACATGGAAACGGCATGACTTACAATCCCAATACCCAGGAGATCGCAATTGCCGGTCTTTTTACCAACGATCCTTCTGATGCAGGAGCCATCTTTATCGTTGATGCCAACACTTTGCATTTCAAACGGAAAGTGCAGGTCGGAAACGGAAGTATCAATTTCTTTGGCATCGACTATGTTCCGGAAAAAGATCAATATGTTCTGATGGCAAACCGCATTGCCGATTATGCCTTTTATTTTACCGACAGTAATTTTCAAATCGTAGATAAATTAAATCTGCATCTTTCCTACAGCCGCAGTTCCTTCCAGGATTTTTGTGTTTCCGGCGATGCAATTATCAGCATTCCATATATGCAGCGGGAAGGTTATATGAATGTACTGGATGTTTATTCGATCTCCCGGCAAAAACGAATTGGAAGTTATTACCTCACACTGCCAGGTCATGATGCCTTTGAGGTCGAGCCGGAAGGCATCTGTCAGCTCGAACCCGGACATTTTCTGATGGCATCTGCCATCATCGGTACCACTCGCTTCCGTCTGTACGAAGCCACCCTTCCACTGGTCCATAGTGTTACAACCAGTGCGGAAAACGGAAAAATCACGGACAGCAATCTGGAAATCGATGAAGGCGGTTCCTATACCGTCTTCTACGGATGCGATACCGATCATCGCCTGCAGTCTCTTCTGATTGACGGCGAAGCTGTGGATGTCAGCCAATATCCTCTTTCCTATACATTCACAGATCTGCAGGAAGATCGCACAATACAGGCTGTTTTTGAAGAAATACCGGTCTATACCGTCTCTACCTCAGCTACCAACGGAACCATCGATACCTCCCCATCCGGGAAAGAGCATGAACCTTTGTCTGTCACTTTTACTCCTGATGAGCATTACGTTGTAGATACTCTCACTGTAGATGGTACCACTGTCCCTGTTACCAGTGACACTTCCGGCTATGTATTTGATGATCTGACTTCGGATCACACGATTGATGTGACTTTCAAACCGATCCCGTCATATACAATCACTGTTACAGCCCAAAACGGTACCGTGGATACTTCTCCGATTACAGTCTACCGCGGGGATTCCTACACAACCACCGCCACACCGGATACCTCCTGTTTTCTGCACTCCTGCCTGGTGGACGGAAAAGAGTATACTTTCAAAAAGGGTGAAAAGAATATCACGCTGACTGCCATTCAGTCCGACCATACAATCGAACTGATCTACAGCCGTGTGGACTGGATGCTTGTTCTTTTGCTTGCCATCCTGCTTCTGATCGTAATTTTACTGATCTTCCTCTTCTATCTGAAGATTCGAAGATGGCATCACAAAAAGAAACGAAAAAAGGAGCTTGCTCAGATGCGCCAGAAAGATATTGCTTTCTTCGAAACTCTGGAACAGATGGACCTCAAAAAACGTAAGGATTCTTACGATTCCTCCTCTCACCTTGACAAGCATTAAAAAATAAGCTAAAGTTTGTATGATATTTTGTTAAAAGGATAAAATAAATGAATTATACAGGAAAAAATCACACATTTGCCATTTGTGCATATAAGGAAAGTCCGTTTCTGGAAGAGTGTATTCAGTCACTTCTGGGACAGACGATTCCTTCTACAATAATTATTGTCACTTCCACAGATAACGCTTACATTCAAAATATGGCTGAAAAATACCATCTGGAGCTTTTCATCAATCACGGAGAATCCGGCATCACCCAGGACTGGATGTTTGCTTACCGAAGTGCCAGAACGGAACTGATGACCATCGCACACCAGGACGATACTTATGATCGGCTTTATACTGAAACTGTGTTACAGCAACTTTCTGCTGCCAGACATCCATTGATTGCCTTTACAGACTATGGAGAACTGAGAAACGGAGCTATTGTAAATAAAAATACGCTTTTAAAGGTAAAACGTACAATGTTGCTTCCGTTGCACCTGAAGATATTTCATAACAGTATTTTTGTCCGCCGACGGGTTCTTTCCTTCGGCTGTCCAATCTGTTGTCCTTCTGTAACCTTCGTAAAAGATAATCTTCCGGATCAGATCTTCTTCCCTGGTTTTCGAAGTGACGAAGACTGGCAGGCATGGGAACTGCTTTCCAGGAAAAGAGGAGCCTTTGTCTATTGTAACAGGATCCTGATGTATCACCGAATTCATGATGGCTCGGAAACATCCGCCATTCTTGGCGATTCTGCACGTGGAAATGAAGATTTCCAGATGTTTTGCAAGTTCTGGCCAAAGCCGATTGCCCGGCTTCTGACACGCGCCTATTCATCAAGTGAAAAATCAAACGAATTGGAGAACAAATGAAAAGTTTAATTATTATTCCCGCTTATAATGAAGAAGCATGTATCGAACAGACCGTGCGGGATATTTTGGAACATGCACCGAACTTTGATTATATTGTAATTAACGACTGTTCAAAAGATCGAACAAAAGAAATCTGTGAGAAAAACCATTTCCACTATATTGATCTTCCTGTCAATCTTGGAATCGGTGGTGCCGTACAGACCGGTTATAAGTATGCCTGCAATCATGGATATGATTACGCTGTACAGGTAGATGGAGACGGACAACATGATCCTCGCTTTCTCGAACAGATGCTTCAGGTTATGCAGGAAAAAAAACTGGACATGCTGATTGGATCCCGTTTTATTACCAAGGAAGGCTTTCAGTCGTCCGGACTGCGTCGTACCGGTATCAAATACTTTACCTGGCTGATCCGTCTGCTGACCGGAAAAACCATCACTGATCCCACCTCAGGACTCCGCATGATCAACAAAGATATTATCCAATACTTTGCCAAAGAGTATCCACGTGATTATCCGGAACCGGAAAGTATCGTTGCCGTCCTGAAACGCAAGAAAAAAGTACAGGAAATTCCTGTCATTATGCGTGCCCGCGCCGGTGGTGTTTCCTCTATTTCTCCATTAAATTCCATTTATTATATGGTAAAAGTTACCATTGCGATTCTGATAGAACGGATTCGATGATAAATCTCAGTGAGGTGTTTACATATGCATGAATATCGGATACAAATAATTCTGGCAGTTTTACTGGTTTTTCTTCTTTATAAACTGCTGCGTTCTGTTTTAAAGAAGAAACTGGAAATCAAATACGTACTTTCCTGGATAATCGTTGATTTTTGTTTGCTGATCATCGACTTATTCCCATCGATTCTTACCTTTTTATGCAAGTGTCTTGGGATTCAAATGGCTTCCAATATGATTTTCCTGGTTGCCATTATTCTGCTGTTTTTACTGGCACTTTCCCACACGATTCTGCTCTCTAAATTAGTAGAATCCAATAAAAACTTAACCCAGGAAATTGCTCTTTTAAAAAAAGAATTGAAGGATACGACGAGATAAAAAAATAGCACCATAAAAGGTGTTATTTTTTTATCTCATCCATTCTCTCAGATACTTTTCACTGCATCGTTCCCGATGTGGATTAAATACATTATTGAATTCTGCATATTTCTTTTCATACTTATCCACCATACCCGGTAGATTTTTCAGGGTTTTCAACACTTCTTCCTGATTCATCAACACCGGGCCCGGAAGCATGTGGATATCGAAGTAAAAGTCACGCATCTCATGTTTATACTGTTCATAATCATACATGAAAAACAGAATCGGGCGTCTCAGATTGGCATAATCAAAGAATACACTCGAATAATCCGTGATCAGCACGTCAGCCGCCAGATACAGAGGATTGATGTCATCTATCTGCGACACATCATAAACAAACCCCTGAAACGCTTCAAAATCAAAGGAATTACTGATAAAATAATGTGCCCGGAATAACACCACATATTCCTCGCCAAGCACTTCTCGCCACCGTTTAAAATCCACCGGTAGCTGAAACTGATATCCCTCACCCGGGAGATGCTGATTCTCCCGCCAGGTCGGTGCATACAGAATTACTTTCTTGCCCTTCGGAATTCTCAGTTCCTGACGCGCCTTCTCACAATCCATATTGGAGAACTTAACCAGATCATCATTTCTCGGGTATCCCATTTCCAGAAGTACCTGCTCTTTTCCCTCTTCCTTCAGATGAAAGGCCGACGCAATCTTTTCAGAATAGAATTCGGATGGCGATGGCATATGCGTTACCCGTTTTGTCTCTTCCAGATAATTTTCCTGTACTTCCAGCAGACTTCCATTTTTTTCTGCATAATGATCCAGGTCATATCCCAGCCGTTTTAACGGTGTCCCATGCCAGCACTGAATATATTCCTGCCCTTCTTTCGGCTGCAGTTCCCTCGGAAGCCGCGAATTCGTCACCCAGAACTTCGCGGATGCATATGCACGGTAGTATTCCCCGCTTCGATAACGAACTACTTTTGTATGTGGCTCCTGCTCCATCTCGCGATACTTCTCCGGTTCCCGGAACGCCCAGATCAGCTCCCAGTCCTGATACTGCGGATCCCGGCACATCGCCTGATACAGTGCTTTTGGACTGCACGCATATTTTTTTCCCATATACGCCTCAAAAATCACCTTTTTCGGATTGATTTCTTCCTTTTCCACATATCCCTTCTGATACTGTAGTTTTTTCCACCAGTAATACACACGAAGACTCCATGTTTTCATCCATGGAGTCTTACTGCAGATTCTGGCCATCCATTTCCAGGCACTCATCTTTTCCCCTGTCTTTCTACATACAATCACATCATCCGGTTACTTATCTTCTGAACCGCCTATTTATGCCATAAATTCATTATAAGCATCCAATACGGTCTTCGTATCACCCTGCATCTTAATCTCCCCTTCATGGAGCCATAACAGACTAGTACACAACTTCTCCAGCGTCTCTGTACTGTGCGATACAATTACTACAGTACGATTCTCATCCATGATCAATTCCTGCATCTTCTTATAACTCTTCTTCTTGAACTTGGCATCACCCACGCTCAGAACCTCGTCAATCAGCATAATATCTGTTTCAAGAACCGCCGTAATAGAAAATGCCAGCTTCGAATACATACCGCTCGAATACGTCTTTACCGGCATGTCGATGAATTTTCCCAGATTGGCAAACTCGATAATCTCATCCATCTTATCCCGTACTTCCTGCTCCGAGAAACCCAGCAGCATTCCCGATAAAATAATGTTTTCCCGTCCGCTTAATTTTTTCTGAAATCCAACACCGATGGAAAGGAGGGATACAGAATCCGATTCCAGTTCAATACTTCCGGAGTCCGCCGAAAAAATTCCGGCAATTGCGCGGAGCAACGTGGATTTACCGCTTCCATTCTTTCCGACGATTCCCATGATTTCTCCCTTTTTCACTTCAAAAGAGATACCTCTCAGGGCTTCATATACTTCCAGCTTACTCTTTCTCAGATGAAAAAGACTTTTTCTCATAGAAAGAGACTTTACACACTTGTAGGTAATCTTCAGATCTTTTACCTCAATTGCATTTCCTGGTTTCATAGCTTAAATCCTTTCGTAGATTTGTCACACTGGCCTCTGCTTTGGTCAGCTGACCGGCAACACATTCTATATTACCTTTACATAATTATTTTCATTTTTATAAATGATTGCCACACCGATTGCCGATAATACTGATCCGCTCACAAACCACAGCAAGATCAGTCTTCTGTGCGGTGTCTCACAGTAAACCAGTGACGACCGGCAGGCATCGATCAGAAATCCCACGGGATTCACCTTTAATAACAATGTGGCAATCGCTTCATTGACTCTGTCTGTGATCACATAAAAGATACCAGACATATAAAAAAGAATTCGTAACCCCACGTTGGTAATATTCTTAAGGTCATCAAAGAAAACCCCAAAATGAGCCAGTATCGCACTCACACCAAAGGTTATCAGAATCAGATCCACGAAGATCGGAATCACATAGATCACATTATACGAAACCGGTACATGGGACCAGAGCATCATCACGATCACGATTCCAAAAGAAATCATCATCTTAAACAGATTCTGAAACAGCAGAATAATGATCAGGAAATACTTGGGAATATATACTTTCGTTACTACCGCCCGGTTCGCCGCCACGATCCGTACGCTTCCGGATACCGTTTTATTAAACAGATTCCACATGGACAGACCTACAAAGACAAAGATATGAAAATATTCTTTTTTCTGTCCGAAAATCACCATGAAAATAAACCAGTATACCAGCATAAATAAAATAGGATCCAAAATCCACCATAGCCAGCTCAAATGTGAGCTGGCCACTTCTGACTTCAATCCCGATTTTGTTGCATATTTTGCATAAGGCATATAGCGCTTTATGTCTTTCCAAAATCGTTTCATTTACTTTCTTATCCTTTCTCGCCCCGGAATACCCAGTCTACAAAACGCCTGCTTGCCTGACCATCTTCCCGTTTGCTGAAGGTTTCGTTGAATTCCCGGTATTTGTCGTCGTAGACAAAATTATCGATACTGTCACGGATCGCATCCGGCAGTTCTTCTTCCTTTGTAATGATCTTTCCCGGAAGTTTATCAATACCAAAATAGAATCCGCGGATACTGTCCTTATAATCTTCCAGATCATACATATAAAACAGCATCGGCTTTTTCAAAATTCCATAATCAAAGAATACGCTGGAATAATCTGTAATCAGCAGATCAGCGATCAGATACAGATGGTTGATGTCATCATAATTGGATACATTATAGATAAATCCTTCGTAATCATCAAATGAGAACTTACTTGCCACCAGATAGTGGACACGGAATAAGATCACATATTCATCGCCCAGCTCCTGCCGCAGTGCATCAAAATCCACATTCAGATCATAAGTGAATCCTGTACCCGCCTCATGCTGATTGTCTCTCCAGGTCGGTGCATACAGAATTACTTTTTTATCCTCCGGAATCTCCAGTTTCTCTTTGATCATCCGGATATCTTCCTGTGTATGATTGATAAGAAAATCATTTCTCGGATAACCGATTTCCATGACTTTATCTTCCATCTTCGTTTCTTTCAGATTCCATGCGGAAGTAAATTTCTCACTGGCAAATCCTGATGGCGAAAGAATATAATTGAATTTTTCTGCATCCATCGCATATTTTTTCCGAATATCAGCAATAGAGTCGATAGCATTTTCCGAAGTTTCCAGATCATATCCCAGACGTTTTAACGGTGTTCCATGCCAGCACTGCACATAGACCTGATCTTTCTGGGGCCAGACATGATCCGGCACACGATAGTTCGTAATCCAGTATTTTGCTCTGATCAGTTTTTTTTCATAAACTCTTGCTGTTTGTTTTACCACGATCGTATTCGGATTTTCTTCCAGAAAACGATGTTTTTTTGCATTTTTAAACGCCCAGATAAATGTCCAGTCTTTAAACTCATCCTGTGTCAGCATATACTCATACACTGCTTTCGGACTGCATCCATACGTTTTTCCGTTAAAAGAATTAAATACTACTGTTTTCTCGTCAGGAGTCACGCCAAGACCCCGCCACCAATAATAAATTCTCCGCTTGGTATACAGGATTTTCTTCCAGCACTTTCGAAAACGTGGGTGCGTTTTCGAATACTGAGCCAGGCGTTTCTTTATCGGGCTTTTAAAGAATCTCCGAATCAGTTTTCTCCTCTTTTTCCGAATTTTCTTTATAATCTTCATCTTTTAACTCCTACTTCTTTCCCAGATCCTTTTTAATCTGTGTTGTGGAAATCTCCGGTGTACGTGGAAGATAAACCACGTCACAGTATTCTTTTAAAAAGTCAAACTTTCCTTCCCAGTCATCTCCGATTACGAACGTGTCCACCTTGAATTCTTTCACATCCGAAATCTTCTGCTCCCAAGACTCTTCCGGAATAACCAGATCCACATAACGGATCGCTTCCAGCAAACTCTTTCTCTCCTCATAGGAGAAATAGCATTTCTTCTGTTTTTCATTCCAGTTAAATTCATCGGTAGACAAAGCAACGATCAGATAATCTCCAAGTGCCTTGGCTCTCTGCAGTAATTTGACATGTCCATAATGAAGAAGATCATACGTTCCATACGTGATTACTTTTCTCATTTTTTTCTCCTTTTTATACCTTTCACCCTCCTGTTTCCTGTATACCTGGTAAATATAACTTTTTTCAGAGGGATTTTTCGTTTCTGTCTTTCATCGAATACACATCATCTTTACCATTCTGCAAATATCTTCGCTGCATGGTTTTTGTATTTTATTAAATTTTCTTTCAATTTTCTTTCGATTTTCGACATAATTCATTTCATTATACAACAAACCCTCTATGGAATTCAAGAACTCTGCATAACTTTTCGGTTTTGGTCCCGGAGTTACCTCATTGTAATCAAAATTAAACCCCCGTGTCTTCAGATATGCTTCCCGGTCATATGGTAAAAATAAAATCGGACGTTCCAACAACAAATAATCAATATAAATACTGGAATAATCTGTGATCAACAGATCAAACATCGCCAGTACTTCCATAATATCTTCTATCCTGTCCTCATTCAGAAAGCGAATCCGGCTTCCCGGACGATCTAATGCCTTTAGCCACTCATATGCTTCTTTCTCATACAGATGCATACGGATACACATAATACACTGATTTTTTTCCAGAAAATTCTGTAACTGTTCTACCGCTCTTCCACGGTTTTCTCCGTAGAATTCCTCAAACGGAAACAGTCTGGTTTCCCCATCATCCCGGAATGTAGGCGCATATAGAAGCAAAGAATCAAATTCCGGAAGCTTTTCTTTTTGAAAAATCTTTTGCATTTGTTCCCGGACATTTATTTTTTCAAATAACTTATCATTTCTTGGCTGTCCCCACACTTTGACTCTTTCCTGTTCCACCAGAAAACTTCTGCTCATCACCGGAATCAACTCTTCTGAAGTAGTAACAACTGCTTCATAATTATCCGCAAACAGATATTTGTAGTACAGCTTTGTCATCCATCCCAGATTTTCCTGCTCCATCCCGATTTTTTTTAACGGTACCCCATGCCACAGATTGATAATACAATATTTTTTTCGAAATCCCATCCCATACAACGGCGGTGCAGTGGACGTAAACCAGACTTTACATTCCAGCACTTTTCGTATTCCTTCCATAGTGCTGGTATCAATAATAGACTCTTTCCCAAAACACTCCTGCAGTTTTTTTCGTTCCACCGGATCTTCCATTACATAAAATGCCTGAATCTCCGGATGGTATTTCTTTACATATTCAAAAAGCGCACTGGAATTATAATTGAATGCCCGGTTATGCACTGAAGAGAACACCCATTTTTTCTCATTGGGTTCCTCCGAAGTCGTAATTCTGGCATAACTGGTTTTCAGTAAATTCTCTATTTTTTTCATCATAAAGACATATTCCTTATTTTCTTTTCCACACCATTGCTATACAGGCAAACGGTGCCGATAATAAAGCCTGCATTCCTTCTTTTACAAATGCCGGATACTGTCGGTTTCTAAGATACGTATACCCAAGTACCATATGATGGCGCATACAAATTTTTCTTTTTTCTCCCCATCTCATATCTGCCCAATATTTCTTTTTATGTGCAAATAACCGATTTTCACCTTCAATTTTTCTTTCTCGGCTGGACATCCCCTCAGATTCTGTATGCACCAGTGCCTTCACATCACATCTTGGAAGGTAACTGACTGTTCCGTGATTCCGAATGACTTTCTCCATCAGATAGAATTCATCCCCAAGGTCAATCGGTGGAAATCCTCCTGCCTTCAGCAAAAACTCCCTTTCGAACATCAGTGTATCCGTTCCTGTCATATGATACAGATAATGTTTTGCCAGCAAATGCTTCTCTTCCTGTATAACCCCCGGGTTCAGATAATTTCTTTTCCGTACTTCCTCTAATCTTCCATCCTCGCGATACAGAGCCAGATCGGTAATAGATACATTTGATTTCACACACTGCATATGACGCACCTGTTGCTCTATCTTCTCTTTTCTGTATTTGTCATCATCATCAAGAAATGTAATATACATCCCGGATGCTTTTTCTATACCACGGTTTCTCGAGCTCGCCGACCCTTTATTGGTTTCATTCACCACATACTTTAAGGAAATCTGATATCTTCTCTGGAATCCTTCAACAATTTTCTTTACTCTGGCATTCCATTCCGAATCCGCATTGTCATCCACAAGAATAATCTCCTGGTTTTTCCATGTCTGTCTTGCAAGACTATCCAGTGCACAGCTTAATTCTCGCTCTCTGCGATATGTTGCCATAATAACTGATACCAGTGGTGTATCATTTACTTTCTTCTCCGCACCTTCCTGAACTCCATCTCTTCTTAAAACAGCAAGTACCGTCAGGAACAGACATTTCAGATCCATCCAGGTACTCTGGTGTTCTACATAATATCCATCCAGTTTTGCTTTTTCGGAAATACTGATCGTATCTCTTCCATGTATCTGTGCCCAACCGGTAAGCCCCGGTAATACATCATTTGCTCCGTATTTCTCCCGTTCTTTCAGAAGGTCGTACTGATTCCAGAGTGCCGGTCTTGGTCCTACAAGACTCATATCTCCTTTTAAGATATTCATCAACTGTGGCAGTTCATCCAGACTTGTAGCTCGTAAGAATTTTCCTGATTTCGTAATGTACTGATCCGGATTTTCCAGAAGATGAGTCGGTACATCCTTGGGAGTATCTGCACGCATCGTCCGAAACTTCAAAATTTCAAAATATTTCTGATGAATACCAACTCTTTTTTGGCGAAAAAAAACCGGTCCCGGAGAATCTATCTTTACCCATATCGCAATTCCAGCCAGAAGTGGCGCACAAAATATCGTTGCCGGCACCGTAATCACATAATCTAACCATTTCCTGTTATCTCTCATCACTCTTTAAAAAACGGAAACTGTGGTTCTGTTTTTCCATCAGTTTCCGTTCTCACCTCCATACCTTTTTGGCGCTTCCACGCTTATTATTTCTTCTTTGATGTCTCTCCTGTTTCCTGATACTGATATGTCTCTACAATTTCTTTTACCGACTCACGAATATGATTTCCATCCTGATAGGCCTCTTTTTTCAGTTGTTCCAGCTGCTTTAAAAATTTTTCCTGATCAAACTCCAGAGGCTTTCCGATAAAAATTTTTTCATGCGCAGTTTTTCGCAACCCTTCTTCGGCCATCAGGAGCTCCTCATACAGTTTTTCTCCCGGGCGAAGTCCTGTATACTGGATCTTAATATCTTCATCAGGTCGCAATCCGGAGAGTTTGATCAGATTTCTTGCCAGATCATCGATTCGCATCGGCTCTCCCATATCCAGTACAAAAATCTCCCCACCTTTTGCGTATGCTCCTGCCTGTAATACTAAAGAAACTGCCTCCGGAATTGTCATAAAATAGCGAATAATATTTTTATCTGTTACAGTTACCGGACCGCCTTCTTCTATTTGTTTTCGAAACAATGGAATAACGCTTCCATTACTTCCTAATACATTGCCAAACCGTACTGCAACAAATTCTGTCTCACAGGTTGTATTCAGTGTCTGTATAATCATTTCACAGATTCTTTTTGATGCTCCCATAATATTGGTAGGGTTTACTGCCTTATCCGTAGAGATCAATATAAAACGTTTACACCCATTTTCAGAAGCAGCCCGTGCTGTATTTAATGTACCAAAAACATTATTTTTGATTGCTTCATTTGGACTATTTTCCATAAGTGGTACATGCTTATGTGCCGCTGCGTGATATACAAGTTCCGGCTGATATTTCTGAAAAATGCTACTGATTCTATGAGTATTTCTCACTGAACCGATCAAAACCACCAGATTCATTTCCGGATAATCATGTTTTAATTCCTGTTGAATATCATAGACTGTGTTTTCATAAATATCCACGATCACAAGCAATGCAGGATGATGTGCTGCTATCTGGCGGCAAAGCTCGCTGCCAATAGATCCACCCCCTCCGGTAATCAGTACTCTTTTATCCTGTACATATTCCAGTACAGATCCAAGATCCGTCTCTACGGGGTCTCTTCCTAACAGATCTTCAATTTCTACTTCCCGCAATTTTGCTATGCTTACTTCTTCATTGATCAGCTGATAAACCCCTGGAAGAATCCGAAGTTTACAGCCACTGTCTTTGCAGATTTCCAGAAGAGCTTTCCGATCCTTTGGAGGCATCGTAGGGATGGCTATAATAATTTCCTGTACCTTATAACGTTTTACAGCCTCTAAAATCTCCTCTCTTCCTCCTACGATTGGAATACCAAGAAGTTTCGTATTCTTTTTCTGTGGATTATCATCGATCACACATACCACTTTATTACTTAAGTGGTAGCTGGATTGAAGTTCTTTGATAATCAACGTTCCTGCATCCCCCGCTCCGATCACCATGGTAATAATAGGTTTTTCCAGATGATCTGTATATACTTTCTGCTTGAAAATACGAAGCAGTCTATACGAAAATCTCCCTGCCATCATAAGTGGTAATAATACCAACAAATACAGAATATAATAGGATCTTGGAAGATGGTATCCCATCATATACATTCCCACCAGTTGAAACATTGCTGATACTATACACGATAAAACCAGGTTTAAAAGTTCTGTAACACTGGCATACCGCCACAGGCTCTCATATAAACTGAACAGTGCAAAAATAATCAGCGTACACCCTATATTAATTGGTGTATAATGAATCATAGACTCAAGAAATGGTTTCCTTATCATTCCCGGATGGAATTCAAATCGAATCAACAATGCCGTATACTCTGAAATCCCAATAACAAGAATATCATACAATATAAGCAAAGAAACTCGTATACGTTTTTTAGGATTTTTCAATCCTTTTATTGTTCTTATCCACATAATTTTCTCTATTCTTTCTGTTACTAATCAGAATCTTTTATTCATCTCATTATACCCTTTTCCATTTCAGTCCGCAATCCCATACTCCTTTTTCTCCTGTTTTCCCTGTCTTTTTAAGGAAAAGACGACATTCTGTATCCTTTTTGAACTTTTTTTAATTTTTTTTGACATAAATACTGATTTCTCCGTGTTATTAGTATAAGAAAGAACACACAGACACATACAGGCCAACAAAACAATCTTAAGAAAGGAGATTCCTATGGTAAATACAAAAATAATTGCAGATCTTCCGATTGAACTTGGAATCAAAAGAACTTACAAGGGTTACTTTTTCCTGATTGCTGCACTGGAACTCGCAATCACTGATCAGAAAAATTTACTCTACATGAGTAAATCTATTTTTCCGGTTATTGCAGCACGTTATGGAACTACATACAGTTGTATTGAACGTAACATCCGAACAGCAATCAACGCCTGTTGGAATTCGCCAAATCGTGAAAAACTGCTGACAATGTCTCCTTATCCGCTGCAGAAAGCTCCTTCCGTAACTGCTTTTATTGATATTCTGTATTGGTATCTGAAAAATCAGGAAGGCGGTAGTTTATATTAAACCGTTTTGTCGATAGTAAACTGGTTCCAGTTTATTCATCATATTTCAAGAGAAGACTGCATACCCTACTCGATAACTGTAGACTTGTACAGGTTCTAATCTACAGATCTTTCTCGTCTGACCTGCTCATCGGAAACAAAAACATTTCTGTAATATTCTATTGCATATAGAGAATTTAACCGAAAAGACATTGTATCTTTTAGGAACAGTTATTTTTTTGAATATCAGGAAGATGGTCTGGTAATTTTCATTATCTGACCATCTTCCCATTGTTCTCACAATATTTTAGCTGTAACGTAAGTGTCGGAAATATAGCAAGTGCTATTCTCGCGAAGTATTTTTACATTGCGTATAAGAATTCCCTGTAAAAGGAAAAATGCTTCAATTCTTTTCTAAGAATTGAAGCATATAATAATCTGCCGCAGACCGGAATCGAACCGGTACGGGTATCACTACCCACGGGATTTTAAG
>OLOZ01000112.1_pt1 | contig 89895 bp, 91 predicted proteins | sample 1673021 | NCBI WGS metagenome assembly OLOZ01 (sample SAMEA3136747, study PRJEB25190) | human gut metagenome | biome: human gut; feature: human-associated habitat; material: faeces | place: Austria | collected 2013 | reverse complement strand
ACAAGACAGGACAAAAATCGACTTCCATTATCAAGAGGTGAGTGCTAATTTTTTCTTCCTTCCGTCCTTCTATTTTATGATCTGGCTGAGCAACCCGGTCGATTGCAGGAACAAAATTGTCATGACAACCGGCATAATATAGCGGATCATCACGTTATAGAGCTTTTTCCGCCGGAACTTTCCGCCATTTAATTCCATTTCCTCCGCGATCCACGCCGGCTTCATCACCCATCCGATAAAAATGGAGGACAGCAGCGCGATAAACGGCATCAGGAAACTGTTGCTGATATAATCCATGATGTCCAACAGCTGCCCTGTACTTCCGTTCGGCAGTTTTACCTCCACATAGAACACACTGTATCCAAGTGCGATCACCGCAGTCACGATCAGATAGACCACGGACAGGATCCCCGTTGTCTTTTTCCGCTCGGAATGGAACAACTCCATACAGTTTGCCGTAATGGATTCGAGAACCGAGATGCAGGACGTCAGTGCCGCGAATGCCGCCAGCGTAAAAAAGAGGATTCCGATCATCCTTCCAGCAAATCCCATGCAGAAAAATACCTTCGGCAGAGACACAAACATGAGTCCCGGTCCTGCGGACATGCCTTCCAGTCCGGAAAACACAAATACCGCCGGAATGATCATAACACCTGCCAGGAAAGCCACACCGGTATCCATAAGTTCGATCTGTGATACGGATTTATTCAGATCCACATCTTTTTTTACATAGGATCCGTAAGTGATCATAATCCCCATGGATACACTTAGCGAAAAGAACAGCTGGCTCATCGCATCCAGTGCGATCTGCAAAAAGCGTTCCAGCGTAATGCCGGACAGATCCGGTGTCAGGTAAACGGCAAGTCCCTGCAGTCCGGTCCGCACGGTTCCGTCCTCTAACGTGGTTTTTAATGTCAGTGAAAAGACCGCGATCCCCACCACCATCAGTAAAAGTACCGGCATAATAAATTTTGAGACACGCTCTATGCCCTTTTCCACGCCGTTATAAACAATAAAAGATGTCAGAAGCATAAACGCAATGCTGTACCAAACGGATGACGGCGCGGAAATAAAGTTTGAAAAGCAGTTACTGTCCACCGCCTGTTCCCCGGATCCCAAAAGATAGATCGTAATATATTTTAAGATCCATCCGCCGATCACGGCATAATAAGTCATGATCAGTATCGGCACTAAAAAGGTCAATACGCCAAGAAACTTCCATTTCTTTCTCATTGTTTCATATGCGTATATCGCGCTCTTTCCTGTCTTTCGCCCGATCGCGATATCTGTGGTCAGCAGGGTAAACCCGACTGTCAGCACCAGCACCAGATACAGGATCAGAAAAAGTCCCCCGCCGTCTTTTGCCGCCAGATACGGAAACCTCCACAGATTTCCTACTCCTACGGCGCTTCCCGCTGCTGCAAAGACAAACCCGATCTGTCCGCTGAACCCGTTTTTTTGTTTCATGTCTATTCCCCTCTCCTGTTTCTTTCCCTCTATTATAAGAGTTTTTATACGGGAATGTCGACACTTTCGTTAAAATTTTATCGTTCTATTTTCCTCATATGCCAAAAGTAGATCACAAATATCACTCCACCGGTAAAAATCCACGATGCAATATAAACGTTCATTAGCATTTCATAGGTAGGGATCCATCGAAAGACCGTGACCATCCAGATCATACGGAACACCACGGTTCCAAGGATCGTAACAACAGACGGCTCTAACGATTTTCCCATGCCTCTTAATGCCGCGCTTTCCACCTCATAGGTCGCCGTCAGCCCTTCCACGGAGCAGACATGCTGCATTCTTATGATCCCATAAGCCGCAACTGCCGCACTGGTCGTATAAATTCCGACAAAGAAATCCGCCCATATAATAAAGATAATACTTAAAACTTCGGTAAAACCAAATCCGAAAAGCATGCAAAGCCCGAATATCTTTTTACATCTTTTTATATTCCCGGCGCCATAATTCTGGCTGGTGAACGTCACTGCTGCCTGTGCAAATGCAACTGCAATATCATAGGTAAAATACTCGAAATTCAACGCCAGCGAAGATCCCGCGATCGCATCCTCGCCGAATGAGTTGATCCCGCTTTGTATAAACACATTGGAGACGGAAAAGATCGCGCCCTGTATTCCGGCAGGAATTCCGATGATCAGCACCTTCTTCAGATCCTCTTTATCTATCCTCATTTTTTCCGGTCGGAACTGAAACTCGTCCTCTCTGCGATACAGATAGATGATAACCAAAGAAGCGCTTAAAATATTTGATATCACAGTGGCTATGGCAACGCCTGCCACTCCAAGTTTAAAGCAGATCACCAGCACCAGATTTAAGACCACATTTACGATTCCCGATAAGATCAGGTAATACATCGGTCTTCTCGTATCACCAAAACTTCTTAACGCCGCCGATCCGAAATTGTAAAGGATCATAAACGGAATGCTGACAAAATAGATCCGGATATACAAAAGCGCCTCGCCCATGACACTTTCCGGTGTCCCGGACACTTCAAGCACCGCCCGCGCAGACAGCATACCGATCCCAAGCAGCAGGACTCCCAGTATACAGCCAAACGTCAGGATCGTATGCAGCATAACATTTATTTTTTCTCTCTTTTTCTGACCGATCAGATTTGCCAGTGCCGCATTGGGGCCAACTGAAAACCCGACGATCAGATTTACAAATATGCCCACCAGCGCAACGCAGCTTCCCACTGCCGCGAGCGCCCTGTCTCCCGCAAATCTTCCGACGACCGCCACATCCGCGGAATTGAACAGCTGCTGCAGGATACTGCTGCATGCCAGTGGTATGGAAAAAAGGATCAGCTTTCCCGCCAATCCTCCGTTTAGCATATCCATTTCTTTTGTTTTTCCCGTTTTCTCCATGAGATATGTTCCTCCTTAGCGGCAGGATATCAAAACCTGCGATATAAGATTATACTCACCGGGAGGGAAAATTCAAGCTGTTTCTTTTCTTTCTGTTCCAGATCACCACAGACAGAATAACCGCCACATAATCGGTAAGCGCCTGTCCGTAGATCACGCCGTTTAATCCCGCCACTGCATTCAAAAGATAGAGCACCGGGATCAGAAGCAGCCCCTGTCTTAAAACAGAGAGGATCGTTGCCGGAAGCGCGTTCCCGGTTGACTGCAGGCAGTTCATGTTCACAAACAGGATCCCGATGAATGGGCCGGACAGCATGTATGCCACCAACATCTTTACCCCGTAATAGATAATGTCCGCGTCATTGATAAACAGGCGGATGATCGTTTCCCGGAACACAAAGAACAACGCCGTGGCAAGGATCCCGACGATCAGACAGCATTTCTTGGTGAAGCGGTCAACCGCGATAAAACGTTCCCGGTTCCCCGCGCCGTAATTATAGCCAAGCAGCGGCTGAACACCGTTTGCCAGTCCGAGCTGTAAAAACGTGATAAACATATTCGCCTTAAAGACGATCCCGATCGCCGCCACCGGCGCATTGCCGTATGCCACCAGGATCTGATTTAAAATGATCGTGGAAACACTCATGAGCACGGAAAAGATCGCTGTCGGAAATCCGGTCACGCATACTCCGGTCAAAATACCGTCTCCGCATTTGAAATCCTTCGGCGCGATGGAAAGACATCTGCTCTTTTTCATAAAATACCAGAGATAATAAAGACAGGCGAGGATATTTCCGATCGTCGTTGCGATCGCGGCACCCGCCGCTCCCATACCAAATCCGCTGATGAATACCGGATCGAGCACGATGTTTGCGATCGTTCCGATCATACTGCCGATCATTGCCTCCCTGCTCGCGCCATCCGCGCGGACAACAAAGCTTGCCGCCGCCGACCAGATGATAAACGGCGCGCCATAAGAAATATGAAGCGTGTAACCCCGCGCAAACGCATAGGTCTGTGCATCCGCCCCAAACAGCGTCAAAAGCGGGCACATAAACAAAAGCAGCGAAGCGGCAAACACGATCCCGACGAAAAAGGACGCATAAGCCACAAACGCCGACGCGTTCTTCGCGCGTTCTTCTTTTTTCTCTCCCATCGCCATGGATGCCACTGCGCTTCCGCCCATGCCAAACATATTGGCGAATGCCATAAAAAGAATAAAGATCGGGTTGGTCAGGCTGACCGCCGCCACCTGAAGCGGATCATTCGTCTGCCCCACAAAGAACGTATCCGCCATGTTATAAACAACCGTCACCAGGCTGCTGATCACACTCGGGATCGCCATCTTTGCCACCGCTTTTGATACCTTAAGACTGCCCATAAGTTCCTTTTGTTCCATAGATCTATCCTTCCTTTCCCGCTGCATCCAGGTTTTTTAACATTTGTTCCGTGATCCGCAGAAATTCCTTCTGTTCCGACGTACTGATCCCTTTCAGTAAAAGCTGTTCCGATTCCTCGATCTCCGTGCGCAGTGCCTCCCGGATCGTCTCTGCCTTCTCCGTAAATACGATCTTTTTATAGCGGGCATCCTGCTTTTCCGCTTCACGCCGGATCAGCCCTTTTTTCTCCAAAGTCTTTAATGCCTCGGTCGCCGTGGACGGCCGCAGCCCGAATTCTTCTTCGATCTCTTTTTGATATACCGAATGGCTTCCCGATTCCACGATAATATAATCCAAAATATTGCCCTGCGCCCCGGTAATCCCAAGGGACTCCTGGATCGCGCGCGAACGCCTGCGCAGCCGGTTTGAGATCCGGTTTATCATTTTTCCTGTCTGCATATTTTTTCTCCTTCAATAGTTCGGTTCCTAAGTATTTTAAGGCGGTATTTCTGAAATGTCAAGAAAAGACTCTGAAACATTTTTTCTGTCTCAGAGTCTTTTTCCTGCTGTCTTGCTTTTTCCTGTTTGATTTTTACCATGTGTTCCGGTCACGCTTTCTGATCAAACGTCTGCCTTGTTTCCAGATAATCCGGCAGCACTGCCTGTGCTTCTTTATTTTCCGTTTTTACCGCACGATATTCCCGCCAGTAGACCGCATAAAATTCCTGCGATTTTTCCTGCTCCTTCGGTGTCAGTCCATACCCCCATCCCACTCCGGTATTACTGAGCACCAGCGTTCCCTGATAAGAGATATCCGCTCCATATCCGCCGGTCGATAAAATGGGCTGATTTAATACGCCTCCCCCGCCAAGCGGCGTCAGCTTTTCTGCCAGGTTCCCTTTTCCTTTGCTTTCCTGAAGAAAATCAAGCAGCGTCAGTTCTCCGATCGGCTTATCTCCCTTTTTTTCTTTTCCCTTTTGCATGACGGTTTTCGCCTGCTGATAAAGCAGTTTCCGGTTTGGTGCAACATCCGAAAGATACTCCGCCCGAAGTGTAAGTACCTGTCTTGATATGGCATCCGACTCCGCCTTATTTTCCGTCTTCGCCGCTTTCTGTGCCAGATTTTTGATCTCGCTTACAAACTGCTCCTTTGTTTTGGAAGATTTCCCGGCTGAAGGAATGTAAGACCAGTTTGGTTCACCCGTCGCTGTCCATGTGACCAGTTTGTCACCCGTCCGATTCATTTTATGTTCCATCGAGATGCGATTCATAATCCGTTTCCTTTCCTGTTTTTTCTCTCTGTATATAGAATATATCGGCTGTTTTTTCACATAAGAAAAGACCTGCGACAAAATCGCAGGTCTTTTCGTTTATCCTTAATGATGTTTTTTTGCACTGTGTGCTTCTCTTGCTTCCGCAACAGCCTCATGATCCGCTATGTTGATCTTTGAAACTGCCTTTTTCTTTTTCAACGGATGTTTTGGATTTTTATCCATGTGAATCGCCTCTTTTCAAATCTGTGCAGTTTAACCTTCTATTGCTATATAGCGTTTCTCCGGGACGGCCTTCTTGTCTTCTTTCGGAACATCCAGTGTCAAAATACCGTTTTCGTATTTCGCGTGGATATCCTGCTCGGTAAGGCTTTCGCCTACATAAAAGCTGCGGCTCATGCTGCCCGCGTAACGTTCACGTCTGATGTATCTGTTTTCTTTATCTTTCTCATCCTTGTCGAGTCCCTTCTCGGCACTGATGGTCAGATATCCGTCATTCAGTTCCAGCTTGATCTCGTCTTTCTTAAAGCCCGGGAGATCAATCGCTACTTCGTAACCCTGATCCGTTTCCTTCACATCAGTCTTCATCATATTTTTCGCATGTTTCCCGTACAATGTCTTATCAATATCCGGGAACGAAAAATCCATCCAGTCATCAAATAAGTTCTCTCCAAAAATACTAGGCATCAACATAAGTCATTCCTCCTTTTATCGACAATCATGTGTGCCATGAATGTAAAACCATATGAAAACTGTAAACCCCATCCGCGCTCCTGCGCGTCCGGTGAAACTCCGGAAGTCTTTCTTTCGATCCCCTTCCTTTGTTCTAGTTACGTTATAGCACTGTTTATTAGCACTGTCAATACGTGAGTGCTAATTTTTTGTGAATTTTGTGTGAACGCTGTATTTTACCATTTTTCCATCCTTCCATCCGCCAGGATCCTCACACAGGTTCCCTCATTGATCTCCTTCTGATAGAGCATCGCGTCCGGTTCCATCCGCTCGATCTTTTCTCCGTCCTCCGATTCTAAATATACTTTTGCCATCGGTTCTGCCCCGTCCGGTCTCCCCTCGCATCCAAAATCCGGCTCATCGATTCTCACCACACGGTATACCGGCACATTCTCACACGGCTCATCCTGCCACATCATCTGATGCAGTGACCGATAGAATTTCTTGAAATAGATGCTCACATCCACTTCCGGGCGGTTCTTTAAAATCCACTCAAACGAGGTCATCACAAAAGACGCGTACAGCGACGAATAATAGTCCGTCTCCAGTTCGGTTCCCGGTCTTTGTTCTATATAATAAGCAAAAAACGCGTTCTTTAAACAGTGACACATATCATCATACAGATGGATTTCCTCCTCATGAATGGAAAAAAGCGCGAGCAGCGCATCCCCTTCCTCATAGAAATCCCGGTAAAACAGCTGAATGCTCTGTGAAAAACGCTCCAACGCCGCTTCATCCGGCAGTGCGTCCCCGAAACGTTCCCGCAGACATTTTTCAAATTTCTGAAAAAAACGTCCGCACAAAAGTTCCGCCAGTTCGTATTTGTCCCGGTAATGGCGGTAAAAAGTTGTCCGGTTGATCCCTGCCGCATCCAGAATGTCCTGCACTGTGATCTTTGGAAAACTTTTTTCCTGCAAAAGCTGTATAAATTTTTCCTCTATCTTTTCCCGCGTCTTTTTCGTCCGCGGCCCGTTTTTATTCATAGCCTTCCGATCTCCTTTTTGATCTGTGGCCACTTTTGCAACAAAAAACGAAATTTTGTTGATTGAAGCAGGCTCTCATCTTTTTTATGATACATACGAAAAGAAAAAAAGAAAAGAGGGAATTTATTATGACAATGAAAGAACTTGCGTGGCTGATGCCGTTACTCTTTATCCTGCATGATATGGAAGCGATCGTACTTGGCATGGCGAACTTAAAACTGCTGCACCGGCATGCACACAGCTTTTCTGATCTCATCGATCACGTTTTTGCACATAAATAAAGTGTGCGCTTACCGCACACTTTCGCGTGCGAGCGGTATGTTCAACATAAACTTCATCTCCGCGAGCTGCGCATCCCCGCGGAGCGTTTTTAAATCATAGGACGGAATTTCCTATGATTTAAAAATAAGGGGCTGCCGTAAACGGCAGTCCCCTCACAGATCCGTGCATCTTATTCATAAGTGCTCATCGAGATCGCGGTCACGCCCATGTCATCAAAAACCGTGATCTTTAAATAATAGGTATAATCTACATTGTAGTTGTAAGTCACATAACCATATTCATCCGCTTCATAAATGTCATCACACGGCCCGAATGCTGCCTCGACCTCTTCACGGGTACTGCCAATGCCAATACCGTCCGCGATCTCCATATACGGATAATCATCCACCTGTGTAAAACCACTGCAGGTGTCTAACTGAATACTCCAGATATCGCAGTCCAAAATATCTTTTGCCGTGTCACTGGTATTGATAAATCCTACCCACACCATGAGATCCTCGTCATACGCCGGATTGGTGAGTTCGATCGTATCATAGGTCTTATCACCCGGATTTAAAACATATCCGTCCGAATAACCATATTCCGCAAGGTCAAAGCTCCATCCGTTTTCTTCCAGTTCCTGATAAGATGCCGGAAGCGCGTAGTAAGCTCCGTCAAGCATAAACTCCATATCGCTCCAGTCATCGGAGAGCAGTCCGGCACTGCCGCTGCTTTGTACCGCATCTGTCGTATGATCGTCGGTATCCGCGCCAAGATCGACCGTATCGTGCGTTCCATAAGAAGAACCATGGGAAGATCCGTAGGATGCGACATATTCGCTGTCATCTTCCTCAGTCGCCAGTTCCATGTCGATCTGCTCGGTATCTTCCTCCTTTTTATCCTTATCTTTATCTTTATCTTTTGAATTTGAATGCCAGTCTTCACTGTCGTCCTCGTCCCACTCCTTATCGATCCAGGACTCCTCTTTTTCTTTCTCCGCGGAAACTGTCTGACCGGCTCCCGCGCTCTTTCCACAACCCATGCTTCCCACTGCTGCCAGTGTCATCATCATTACCATAATCGCAATTTTCTTATTTTTCATTTCTTTTTTCTCCCTTAAAATTTTTCACGCGTGTTGTTGTCTTTTCACATATAATACCCGTGATTTTCCATTAAGGTTTCAGAAACAGAAAAATTTTTCTTTTTTACAGCTCCGGTGTCTTCAAAATGCAAAAATGATTCCGCTCGACGCGAATGAGCCCCTCCTTCTGCATCTTTCCAAGTTCCTTGGACAGCGCCGACCGATCCACACTCAGATAATCGGCTAACTGCTGTCTGTTATAGGAAATATCAAATTCACTGCCCGCATGCTGCATGGATTCATACGAAAGATAGGATAGCAGTCGCCCCCGGATGGATTTTGACGAGGTATTAAAAATCCTTCTCGACAGACGCAGATTTTTCCGTGCGGAAACGGAGAGCAGATTCTTAAGCAGCTTCTGATGATAGCTACAGGCGTTCGGACAGATCTGAAGCATTTTCGTGACATCCAAAAACAGGATCCCCGCCGGCTCCTGCGCGGTCACATTGACCATCAGCCGTTCCCCCGGCACACAGGCGTAGGATTCCGCAAAGATCCTCCCCTCGCCGACCTTGTCCAAGACACTGCAGTTTCCCCACGCATCCACATTTTCGATCAGAACACTGCCCGAGAGCACCAGCCCGATCTCGGTCGTAACATCCCCTGCACAGTAGATGGTCTCTCCTTTTTTATAGTTCCGCTCGACCGCCTTTAAGCAGGTGAGCATCTGCTTTATCTCCTCTTCCGTCGTCCCCGCGAACAGCGGTGTCCGCGCGAGTTTAAAATAATTCATAAATTTTTCTCCTTTTGTTGTTTTAACAACATATTTATTGTTTGGATCATATTATACTGCGTTTGAAAAGTCAAGAACACATCAAATCAATCAGGAGGATTTTCATTATGGAATATAAGATGTTTTGCTATCAGTGTCAGGAAACTGCCGGATGCACAGGCTGTACCCAGGCGGGTGTCTGTGGAAAGAAACCGGATCTGGCTGCCATGCAGGATCTGCTCATTTATGTGACCAAAGGCATTTCCGCTGTGACCACCGCACTGCGCAAAGAGGGCAAGGCGGTTGCCGCGTCCACCGATCACAGGATCAGCGTAAACCTGTTTACCACGATCACCAATGCAAATTTTGACAAGGAAGCCATCGTATTACGCATTCGCGAAACTCTGGCCTTAAAAGAAGAACTGCTCACACAGCTTTCTGACACCACCGGTCTCCCGGACGCGGCGTTCTGGAATGGAAAAGAGTCGGAATACGAGACAAAAGCCGCTGCCGTCGGTGTCCTTGCGACCAAAGATGAGGACATCCGCAGTCTGCGCGAACTGATCACCTACGGATTAAAAGGTCTCTCCGCCTACTCCAAGCATGCGAACGCCCTGTTAAAATCGGATCCAGAGACCGATGCCTTTTTACAGCGCGCACTCGCTGCCACGCTTGACGACTCTCTTTCTGTGGACGACCTCATCGCACTCACACTCGAAGCCGGAAAATACGGTGTGGACGGCATGGCACTTTTAGATGAAGCAAACACAAGCGCCTACGGCAATCCTGAGATCACAAAGGTAAACATTGGCGTAAGAAATAACCCGGCTATCCTGATCTCCGGTCATGATCTGAAAGATCTTGAAATGCTCTTAGAGCAGACAAACGGAACCGGCGTGGATGTCTACACCCATTCCGAGATGCTTCCTGCCCACTACTATCCGGCATTCAAAAAATATCCGCACTTTGCCGGGAACTACGGAAATGCCTGGTGGAAACAGACGGAAGAATTTGAGCGTTTCCATGGTCCGATCTTAATGACCACCAACTGTATCGTACCGCCGAAGGCCAGCTATAAAGACCGCCTCTATACCACAGGCGCCGCCGGATATCCGGGCTGTAAACACATCTGCGGCGGCATCGGAGAGACCAAGGATTTTTCCGAACTGATCGAACACGCAAAACGCACCGCGCCACCGGAAGAGATCGAGCACGGTGAGATCATCGGCGGATTTGCACACAATCAGGTACTCGCGCTTGCCGATCAGATCGTTGATGCCGTAAAATCCGGTGCCATCAAAAAATTTGTCGTCATGGCAGGCTGTGACGGCAGAGCGAAATCCAGAAATTACTACACGGATTTTGCAAAAGCGCTTCCAAAAGATACCGTCATTCTGACTGCCGGATGCGCAAAATACAAATACAATAAATTAGATCTCGGCGATATCAACGGTATTCCGCGCGTACTGGATGCCGGACAGTGCAATGACTCCTACTCCCTCGCTGTCATCGCCTTAAAATTAAAAGAGGTATTCGGGCTCTCCGATATCAATGAACTGCCGATCGTCTACAATATTTCCTGGTATGAACAGAAAGCCGTCATTGTACTGCTCTCCCTGCTCTACCTCGGCGTGAAAAACATTCACCTCGGACCGACACTTCCTGCATTCTTATCCCCGAATGTGGCAAAAGTTCTGGTGGAAAACTTCGGGATCGCCGGTATCGGAACCGTAGAAGATGATTTAAAACTCTTCTTCGCGTAACTACAAAAAAATCCACACCCTGCCAAAAACACAGGATGTGGATTTTTTCTGTTCTTTATTCCTGCCGCATTTTTTTCAGTGCCCTCTTAAACTCACTCGTAAAGAGAATTGAGGTAAAAAGGATCGCGAAAAAATCGGCTGCCGGCTCCGCGAGATATACCGCCATCGCCCGGTTCTCCGGGAAAAGCCGCGGCATCAGATAAATAAGCGGTATGAGCAGAATAAATTTTCGCATGACCGCGACCACAATGGAATCCAGCGCTTTGCCAAGCGAGGTAAACGTCATCTGGCAGGCAAGCTGTATGCCGAACAGCCCAAGACACGCCAGATAGATCCGAAGCGCCGGTTTTGTATAGGCGAGCAATGTCGGGTCTGCCGTAAAAAGCCCTGCAAACACCTGCGGAAATATCATCACAAGCAGCCAGAGCATAACGGAATAACATAAGTTACATTTTAACAGCAGGCGGAACGCCGCTTTAACACGATCCGCGTTTTTCGCGCCGTAATTGTAGCTGATGATCGGCTGCGCGCCCTGTCCCAAGCCCTGTAACGGCAGCATTGCGAACTGCATCACACTCGTTAAGATCGTCATGGCTCCGACCGCGATATCCCCGCCATATCTTGCAAGCGAAGAATTAAAGCAAAACGAGATCACGCTCTCGCTTGCCTGCATGGTAAATGTCGCGAGCCCGAGCGCAAGCACCGGCAGCACGATTCCATTTTCCATTTTCATATACTTTCTTTTTATTTTTAAATGTGTCGATTCCCCGCACAGGAAAGTGCAAACCCACAGGCAGGACAATGCCTGGGACACGATCGTTGCGAGTGCCGCGCCGCGGACTCCCATATGGAATAAAAAAATAAAGACCGGATCCAGCAAAATATTGGCGATCGCCCCGATCAGTACGGAAAACATTCCCTCCTTCGCGAAGCCCTGTGCCGTGATGAACGCATTCATTCCAAGCGTCACCTGCACAAAGACCGTGCCAAGCGCGTACAGGTTCATATAACTTGTCGCATAGCCGATCGTATTTTCACTGGCACCAAATAGTAACAGCACCGGACGGCTATAGACAAGCAGTACCACCGTTAAGATAACGGAGATGATGATCTGAAGCGTCAGACAGTTCCCGAGTGTCTTTTCCGCAGACTCTTTGTCTCCCTTTCCCATAAAGATCGATGCCCTCGGTGCCCCGCCGGATGCCGCGAAAGCCGCAAATGCAGTCACGATCATGATAAGCGGCATGCAGACGCCAACCCCGGTCAGTGCAAGCACGCCGTCTCCTGGTATGTGGCCGATGTATATACGATCCACAATATTATAAAGCATGTTGATGATCTGGGCGGCTACGGTTGGCAGCGCTAACCGGCGTAACAACGATCCGATTGGTTCAGTTCCTAAAAAATCACGGTTATCAGACATAGATCTTCCCCCATATTACGTTCTTTTTTTCTGCACATCCGAGTATACACCATTATTCAAAGAAAAAGTACTATTTTTTACACGCATCCACAAATGCCTGAAAAATCTTTTTCGCATCCGCGTCCTTCCGGTACAGGAATTCCGGATGCCACTGCACGCCCCAGACAAAGGTACGGTCTTTCCGGCATACCGCCTCCACAAGCCCGTCCTCAGAAACCGCCATGACAGAAAGTTTATCTCCCACAGTGCGCACTGCCTGATGATGATAGCTGTTTACCCCGAGTTTTTCTTTCTTTAACAGGTCATACAATGGGCTGTCTGATTTTATGTCAACCTCATGCACCGCGCGGTCATACGGCGCACACATATGGTGTTCCACTCCTGTCTGATATTCACTCGGAAGATCCTGATAGAGCGTTCCTCCCTCTGCCACATTGATAAGCTGGATGCCGCGGCAGATACCAAGCACCGGCTTATCCTCCAAAACTGCCCGCTCATAGATCCACGGCTCGATCATATCCCGCATCCTGCAGGGTTCGCCGCAGTTTTTATTTCGTTCTTCCCCATACAGCGCCGGGTCTATGTCATTGCCTCCGGTCAGCAGATATCCGTCTATCTGTGCGTCAAGCGTTTCGTAATCCGCCCTTTCTGCTGTAAGCGGCAGGATAACGGGAATCGAACCCGCCTCCTTTAACCCTTCCAGATAACCGGGAAGCATCCAGATACTCTCTTTCGTTTCATCATAGAGCGGGCAGACTCCGATGACCGGCTTTTTTTGTTTCTCCATAGATCTCGCACTCCTTTTTTCTCATTGCATTCCCAAATATTAAATAAAGTGTGCGCTTACCGCACACTTTCGCGCGCGAGCGGTATGTTCAACATAAACTTCATCTCCGCGAGCTGCGCATCCCTGCGGAGCGTTTTTGAATCATAGGAAGGAATTTCCTATGATTCAAAAAAGGGAGACGCTGCCTGCCGCATCGTCTCCCTTGACTTTTCTCTATTATCTTACCCAATACATCACGGAAAAGCAATCTTTATTTTGTTTCGAGTTCCCCACGGACGATCTTTGCCGCCGCGACCAGGTTCTTTAAGCTCGCCTCGGTCTCCGGAATTCCTCTGGTCTTCAGTCCGCAGTCCGGATTTACCCAGAGTTTGTCAGGATCGATCTTTGCAAGCATTTTCCTTAATGCATCCACGATCTCATCCACGGAAGGCACACGCGGAGAATGGATGTCATAAACACCCGGTCCCACCTCTGTCTCAAAGTGAGCCGCATTTAACGCATCGATGATCGTAAGATTGGAGCGGGATGCCTCAAAGGAGATCACGTCCGCATCCATGTTATCGATGTCTTTTACGATCTCATTGAATTCACTGTAGCACATATGGGTATGGATCTGTGTCTCCGGTCTGATCTTTCCTGCACACAGACGGAATGCCGGGATCGCCCAGTCCAGATATTCGCTGTGCCACTCTGCTCTGCGGATCGGAAGTTTTTCCTTGAGTGCCGCCTCATCGATCTGGATGACACGGATCCCTGCCGCTTCCAGATCACACACTTCATCACGGATCGCGATTCCGATCTGATAAGCCATCTCTTTTAAGGAAACATCCTCACGCGGGAATGACCAGTTTAAGATCGTGACCGGACCGGTCAGCATACCCTTTACCGGACGGCCGGTCAGGCTCTGCGCATACTCGGAATAGCTTACGGTGATCGGACGGATACGCTTTACATCACCGAAAATGATCGGCGGCTTTACGCATCTGGTTCCATAGGACTGCACCCATGCCTTTTCCGTGAAAACATAACCGGCAAGGTTCTCACCAAAGAACTCAACCATGTCATTTCGCTCATATTCTCCATGTACAAGTACATCAATATCGAGATCTTCCTGCAATCTGATACAGTCTTTGATAAACGCAAACACCTGCTTATCGTAGGCAGCCTTGTCGATCTCGCCCTTGCGGTAGCTGCTGCGGTTTCTCTTTACTTCCCTGGTCTGCGGGAAAGAACCGATCGTTGTTGTCGGAAGTAACGGAAGCCCGAACTCCTCTTTCTGCAGCTTTTCACGTTCGCTTCTTGCCATCTCGCGGTGGAAATCTTCTTCCTTTAACGCGGCAACCGCATCCTGTACTCCCCTGTCAAGATAAAGCCGCTCGTCCGCAAACAGCGCCTGATTCTTTTTATAACTCTCGGAGTTCTCCGGTTCTGCTTCTTCTGTGAGCACTGCAAGTTCGGAAAGCTCTGTCAGTTTTTCCTTTGCGAACGCGAAATGCTTTTTCACATCCTCTTCCAGCTTTGTCTCATTTTCCAGGGTATACGGAACATGGAGCAGAGAGCAGGATGTTGCAATCACAACCTGCTTTGCGATATTCTTGATCGTCAAAAGTAACTCCAGTGTCTTTTTATAATCACACTTCCAGATATTTTTTCCGTTTACCACACCCGCAAATAAAATCTTATCTGCCGGGAAACCGTATTTCTCCAAAAGCGCAAGTGTCTGTTTTCCTTCAAGGAAATCCAGTCCAAGTCCGTCAAACGGAAGTCCGGTCAGTTCTTCATAGCAGTCACGCACATCCCCGAAATAGGTCTGGAGCAGAACTTTTACCTTTCCCTTGCTCTTTAAGATATCCGTGTAGAGTGAGACGAACAGTGCGACATCTTCCGCAGAAAGATCCGTCACCAGATACGGCTCGTCGATCTGTACCCATTCCACGCCGGCTTTGTTTAACTCGCCAAACAGCTCTTCATATGCCGCCCTGATCTCCGGGACAAAATCGGAAAGCTGTTTCTTTCCATTGTAATTTGCCAGTTTTAAAAATGTAAACGGTCCGATCACAACGGGTTTGGTGATGATCCCTGCGTTCTTCGCTTCTTCGTATTCACCGATCAGTTTATCTTTTGACAGCGCAAGTTTCATATCATCAAAAAGCTGCGGCACCATATAATGATAATTCGTGTTGAACCATTTTTTCATCGGAAATGCCTTGACATCCCCGTGGTCACCCTGATAACCTCTTGCCATCGCAAAATAGGTGGCAAGATCGGAAAGCCCAAGCCCACGGTAGCTCTGCGGTACTGCGCCAAGCATCACTGCCGTATCCAGCATTCCATCATAAAAAGAAAAATCATTGGAAGAGATATAGTGGATCCCTGCCTCTTTTTCAAATCCCCAGTGTTCTTTTCGAAGTTCTGCCGCAACGGCAAGCAACTCTTCCTCAGAAATCTCCTGACAGAAAAATTTCTCGGAAGCAAATTTTAATTCTCTTAATTTTCCAACTCTCGGAAAACCGATTACTGCTGTATTCATCATACCCTCCTTATGCTTTCTGACTGCGCTGTCATTCACTTTTCTTATGTGCATAAGTATACGGTTTTGATTTCCATTTGAAAAATACAAAAAAATAGCAGTTTGATATAGTTTTTTACTATACCAGACTGCTATCTGCCTGATCGATGTGATGCCTTAATGCTTCCATGTACACCGCGCCGTACCGGCTTGACGCCATGTTCTTCTGCGTGATCGTCCCGATCTTCATATATTCATCCACTAAAAGCGGCTTCGCAATGATGTTCTCACCGTTTAATTCCTTGCTGATCACACCGGAGCTCACCGTATAACCGTTCAGCCCGATCACCAGGTTAAACAGCGTTGCACGGTCGCGCACCTTGATATTTTTCTTCCGGTCAAGCGTGCTTAAAATCTCCTCGGAAAAATAAAACGAATTGTATTCTCCCTGCTCAAAAGAGAGATACGGATACTCCTCAAGGTCATCCAGCGAAATGGCTTCTTTTTCCGCCAGCGGATGGCGCGCGCTGATAAACACATGAGGTTTCGCGACAAAAAGCTCCTCGAATTTCAGATCATTTTTCGCGATCAGTTTGCGTATGATCTCCTCATTCTGCGAAGAGACATAGAGGATCCCGATCTCACTTTTCATGCGGCTCACATCCTCTATGATCTCATAGGTCTGTGTCTCCCGCAGCGTGAAATCATACTGATCCGCATCAAACGCCTCGATCACGTCCACAAACGCGTTGACCGCAAACGAATAATGCTGACAGGATACCGAAAAACGCGGACTCTGCTGCTTTACATTTAAGAATTTTTCTTTTAAAAGATCCGCCTGCTCCAAGACCTGTCTCGCGTATGCCAAAAACACATCCCCTTCGCCGGATACGATGATCCCCTTGTTTGTCCGGTGAAAGATCGTGATCTGCATCTCTTTTTCAAGTTCTTTGATCGCATTGGTAAGGCTCGGCTGGGAAATGAAAAGTTCCTTTGCCGCCCCGCTGATGCTTCCCTGTTCCGCAACGGTCACCACATATTTCAACTGCTGTAACGTCATGTCCTGTAATCCTTTGATACACTGCTTTTGAATGCCGGATATCCGGACATCCCTGTATTTTCATGGTAACGTTCCGGTTCCGTAATGTCAAGAATTTGCTGACAGTTTTTCAAGGGTCGCCAGTTTGACGCTGACCGCAAAGATCTTTGTCGCCATCTCGATCTCCTCCGCCGATGCAAAAGACGGAGCGATCCGGATATTGGAGTCTTTCGGATCTTTTCCATATGGGAATGTCGCTCCCGCCGGTGTAAATTTTACTCCGGCATCCCGGCACAGTTCTATCGTCCGCTTCGCGCAGCCCTCCATCGTATCGAAGGAGATAAAATATCCTCCGCGCGGATTGGTCCAGGACGCGATCTTCGCACTTCCAAGTTCTTCCTCTAAAATGCGCTCGACCATCTCAAACTTCGGACGCATGATATCTGCCTGTTTTTTCATGTGCTTTTTCATCTCACCGATACTGTGAAAATAGCGCACCTGACGCAGCTGGTTGATCTTGTCCGGTCCGATCGTTCCCTGCTTCAGATAATTTTTAAATGCGATCATATTTGCCGGGCTCGTCGCAAACGCCGCGATCCCGTCTCCTGGAAATGCCACCTTGCTGGTCGAACAAAATTCGTAGACCATGTCTCCGTTTCCTTCTTTTTCCGCAAGATCCAAAAGATCCGGGATCTCATGCTCCTCCTTATACAGATCGTGTATACAGTATGCGTTATCCCAGAAGATACGGAAATCTTTTGCCTTTGGTTTTAAAGCGGCAAAGCGTTTCACTACTTCCTCACTGAATACCACGCCGGTCGGATTCTGATACTTCGGAACGCACCAGATTCCCTTTATCGTCTCATCGGATGCCACAAGCTTTTCCACCACATCCATATCCGGTCCATCCTCTTTCATCGGGACAGTCACAAGCTCAAACCCGAAATACTCGGTCATGCCGAAATGTCTGTCATATCCCGGCGCCGGGCACAGAAATTTCCGTTTTTTCTGCATACACATCGGCGTCTCGCCAAGCAGCCCGTCTAACATGGCATGGTTGAACAGCAAAAACATGATCGTCAGACTGCTGTTTCCAAGCACCATCACATTGGTCTGTTTGGTTCCGAGCATCTTCCGCATCAGATCTTTTGCCTCCTCAATGCCGTCAAGCCCGCCGTAGTTGCGGCAGTCTGTTCCGTTCTGGGTATGTAACACCGATGTACTCTTTAACGAGTCCAGAATGCCCATCGAAAGCGCCAGCTGCTCCGCGGACGGCTTTCCTCTGGAGAGATCGAGCGACAGCCCAAGCTCCTGATATTTGCGGTATTCGACAAGACATTTTTCCTGCTCTTTCTTCTGTTCCTCTGTTTTCATCGCACTGTAATCCATGTTATTGTTCTCCTTTTTTTATTTTAACTTCTCGATTCCCATTAAAAAGAAACTGATACCCAAAAAGACGCAGGATACCCATATCGTGTGGATTCCGTAGTTTGCCGAAAGGTTTCCGCCGATCCCTGCTCCGATTCCAAATACCAGGATCACGCCAAAATAATAAAGTGATCTTCTTAACTGATCCGGTTTTTTCTCACGCATATATACTGACAGCGCCGCCGTTCCGCTCCTCAGATTTCCGATGCACATCGTGCTCGCGTAGGAATAACCGTTGACCTTGCGAAACGTCTGCACCTGCATCGCGCAGGCAAAAGATACCAATATGGTCGCTGTCATATTGAGTGCCGCCGGCATAAATCCGACCAAAAATAAGATCACGATCTCCGCAAGAAGAATCCCCTGTCTCCAGTGCATTTTTCTTGCGTACCGGAAACGGTTCTGTATTTTCTCCGCTAAGAACACGCCAAGCGCAAACGAAAGGAGCGGCAGCAGATAACGCAGTCCGTCCATCCACTCCCCTGCCATAAAATGCTGGCTCATCAAAACCACGTTTCCGGTCTGCGCGTTTGAGAACACCTCATTCCTTGTATTATAAGTGTATGCGTCCTGAAAGCCCCCGGATAGCGCAAGAAACGCGCTGTTGATAAACGCCTCCGACATCTGGTTTTCAGAAAGCAGACATGCCACGATCGGGTTATGTTTCTTTCCCTGATTTCCCCGTTCTGTCACTTTTTTCACATCCTTCTTGCTTTTTTTTACCGTATGTATTATACTGTCCAGACAGCAAGATGTAAAACGTATATTTCATATATTTGTCATATTATTTTTATATTGTGCGATCTCACCCAAAGAAAGGACTTATGCGATGATCACCTACGATTACTACCGGATCTTTTATTTTGTAGCCCAGTACCACAGCTTCACCAAAGCGGCGGAAGTGCTCGGGAACAACCAGCCCAACATCACCCGCTGCATGAACAATCTCGAGCATGAGTTAAACTGCAAATTATTTGTCCGTTCTAACCGGGGCGTCACCCTGACACCGGAAGGAACCCGTCTCTATGAGCACGCCGCGATTGCCTACGAACAGCTTTTGGTCGGAGAAGAAGAATTAAAAAAAGACCGCGAGCTTGAGAGCGGTCTTATCACGATCGGCGCAAGTGAAACGGCACTGCGCCTTGTTCTTTTAGACAAACTTGAAGTTTTCCGCGAGCGCTATCCACATGTGCGCCTCCGGATCTTAAATTATTCCACACCACAGGCGATCACTGCCTTAGAAAACGGGCTTGCGGATCTTGCGATCGTAACCACACCGCTTACGCTCAAAAATTCTCTGCAGAAAGTTCCGCTTTATTCCTTCCATGAGATCTTACTCGGTGGGAAAAAGTTCGCTTCCGCCGCAGCCGACAAACGCCACCTTGCGGATTTTGGCGACGCGCCATTCATCTCGCTTGGAAATGACACCGGAACCAGACAGCTCTATATCCAGTACTTTTTAAACTATGGTCTGCCGTTCCAGCCGGATATGGAGGCTGCGACAACCGACCAGATCCTGCCGATGATCGCGCACAATCTGGGCATCGGTTTTTATCCCGAAAAGCTGGCACAGGAGTCGATCGCCAAGGGCGAGGTCTGCCAGATTTCGATCACAGAGCCGCTTCCTGACCGGTGCGTATGTCTGCTCTGTGACAAGAACCGTCCTTTAAGCATTGCCGCAAAAAAATTAAAGGAAGAACTAATGCGTTAGTTCTTCCCTGCAATGATCCCGTAATATTCCGGTCTTCTATCGCGGAACAGCCCCCACTCGAGCCGTTTTGCCATCAGATCGGAAAGGTCATATTCCGTCATCAGAATCTCTTCCGTATCTCTGGACGCGCTCTTTATGAGTTCTCCCGTCTCATCCGTCATAAACGAAGATCCGTAAAAATTAAGTTTTGAGCTCTGCATACCGTTTTCCTCACAGGGCTCCACGCTTTCTTCCCCGATCCGGTTCGCAGCGATCACCGGCATCAGGTTGGTGGCTGCATGCCCCTGCATACATCTGCGCCAGTGCGGCATACTGTCGCACGCAAGGATCGGCTCCGATCCGATCGCGGTCGGATAAAACAGCAGTTCCGCGCCCTTTAACGCCATGCATCGCGCGCTCTCCGGAAACCACTGATCCCAGCAGATGCCGACACCGATCGTGCCGTATTTCGTGGCAAACGCCTGAAATCCGGTGTCCCCCGGCGTGAAATAGAATTTCTCCTGATAGTAATGGTCATCCGGGATATGGGTCTTACGGTATACACCAAGCAGCGTTCCATCCGCATCGATACAGGCAACGGAATTGTAGAGATTATTGCAGTCTCTCTCGTAAAAGCTGATCGGAAGCACAACGGAAAGCTCCCTCGCAAGCCGCATTCCCATCTGCACCGCGTCATTTTCCTCCACCGGCTTTGCATAGGCGTAAAAATCATAACGTCTCTGCTGGCAGAAGTATTCCCGTTCAAAAAGCTCCGGCAGCAATATGATCTGCGCTCCCATCTTCGCCGCTTCCCTGATCTTTGCTTCCGCAGACGCAAGATTCTTTTCTATTTCTTTTTCACAGCGCATCTGAATGGCTGCCACCTTCACTTTGCTCATATCTACTCTTTCCTTTCCCTGAAATGTCCCATTTAAAGCGGGATCTGCTGTGTGATGCAGTGGATATTTCCACCACCGACCAGAATATCCCTTGCGTAAACCGGGATCACCCTGCGGTCTTTGTTCCACTCCTGCATCAATGCCACCGCCCGCCTGTCACTTTCTTCATTTTCTCCGCCGAAGACCGGCATTACCACCGCGTCATTGGAAAAATAGAAGTTTACATAAGATGCCGCCAGCCGTTCTCCTGCCTCCCGCTCATCTTCACCGGCCTCGAACGTATAACCGGCAAGTTCCTCACTGGTTATGCAGACCGGGATATCCGGGATCGGCAGCTTATGGATGACAAGTTTCCTGCCTTTTGCGTCCGTCTCCTGTTCCAAATAGGCAAGTGACTCTGCAGAGAGCGCATACTGCGGATCTTCTCTGTTATCCGTCCACGCCAGCACGACCTCTCCCGGACGCAGAAACGCGCACACATTATCGACATGCTCGTTTGTCTCATCCTGATAAATGCCGCGCGGCAGCCAGAGGACTTTTTTTGCCCCAAGATACTGCTTTAAGCGCTGCTCGATCTCCTCTTTGGAAAGCTTCGGATTTCGTCCCGCACTCAAAAGACAGGATTCGGTCACCATGACCGTCCCCTCTCCATCGCTGTGGATCGAACCGCCTTCCAGCACGAACGGTGCTGCGTCATAGACCGGATAACCGTAGATTTCCGCAAAATACTTTGCAAACGCATTGTCCTTTTCCCAGGAAGCATACAGCCCGTCAACTTCACCGCCCCACGCATTGAACTCCCAGTTCACCGCGCGGATCTCATGCTCTTCTGACACATTTCCTTTTCTTACAAATGTCGGTGCGACATCCCTTGCCCATGCATCATCGGTCTTTGCCGAAAAAAGCTCCACATTTTCCTGCCACGGCTCCCCGGTTTCCTTTAACATGGCTTTGGCGGATTCCATGCCCGCCGCTCCGACCGCGACATAGACTTTTTCACTTGCCGCGATCGCCTTTATCACATCGCGAAACGCCGCGCGCGCCGCCTTTGCCCCGTAGATCCAGGAACCCGGACGCTCCGGCCAGATCAGGATGCATCCACGGTGCGGCTCAAATTCCCCCGGCATGATAAAACCGTCTGCCGCCGGGCTTTTGGTCTGCTCTCGTTTCTGTTCCATTCTTTTCTCCATTATCTTTTATGACAAACGCATCTTAAAATCTTCATAGCCGAATTCCTTTACGATCTGCACGGTGCCATCCTCTTTTTGCACCGCGATCGCCGGAAGCGGCATTCCGTTGAACGTGTTATTCTTTACCATGGAATAGATCGCCATATCTTCAAATACGAGCCGGTCGCCCACATGGATCTCCTGCGTGAAACTGTAATCTCCGATCACATCGCCCGCCAGACAGGTCATCGAGGACAGCCGGTAGGTATATGGCTTCTCCTTTGCCGGAAATCCGCCTCTTAACGGCGGACGATACGGCATCTCAAGCACGTCCGGCATATGACACGCCGCAGACGCGTCGAGGATTAAAATATCCAGATCGTTTTTTACAATATCCTGCACTTCCGTCACCAGATATCCCGCATTCAACGCGATCGCTTCCCCCGGTTCGAGATAAACCGTCAGATGATAGCGATCGGTAATATAACCGATAAGCTTTTTTAACTCTTCCAGATGATAACCCGGTCTTGTAATATGATGACCGCCACCCAGGTTAAGCCATTTGATCTTTGTGAGATACTGCCCGAATTTTTCCTCGAACGCATAAAAGGTTTTGACCAGATCATCCGCGTCCTGTTCACACAGCGTATGAAAATGCAGTCCCTCGATGTCCTCCGGCAGTTCCTCCGGGAACTGCGCTCTTGTGACACCAAGTCTTGAGCCCGGCGCACACGGATCGTAGATCGCATGTCCTTCCTGCGTGGAGCACTCCGGATTCACACGGATCCCGATACTCGCTTTTCCTGCCGCTTCCCGGTGCTTTTCGTACTGCGCAAAGGAGTTAAAGATGATATGGTCGCAGATCTCAGACAGCTCTTTCATATCCTCCGCTTTGTAAGCCGGCGCGAAGACATGGTTTTCCTTTCCCATTTCTTCCCTGCCAAGGCGCGCCTCATACAGCCCGCTCGCCGTTGTCCCGCTGATATACTGTCCGATCAGCGGATACAGGTGGTACATGGAAAACGCTTTCTGCGCCAAAAGCACATGGCAGCCCGTCTCCTGTTCCAGATTTTTTAAGATCTCCAGGTTCTGTTTTAATTTTTTCTCATCTGCCACATAGCAGGGCGTTGGCAGCGTTTCCCAGGTACAAGTCTTCATATTTTCCTCTGTCCTTACTTTGTTATCATTTGAAATGCTTATTCTACGGTCTTTGGATTTTCATCCACGATCCACGGCAGACCATACTGGTTTAACATATCCATAAACGGATCCGGATCGAACTCCTCGATATTGAATACACCGTCTTTATCCCATACCTTGTCCACTACAAGCGCAGCTCCGATCATTGCCGGAACACCGGTCGTATAGGAAATTGCCTGGGATCCGACCTCTTTGTAGCATTCCTGATGGTCGCAGACATTATAGATATAGATCGTCTTTTCTTTTCCGTCTTTCTTTCCGGTAAAGATACATCCGATGTTGGTCTTTCCTACGGTTCTTGGTCCCAAGGATGCCGGATCCGGAAGCAGTGCCTTTAAGAACTGGATCGGCACGATCTCCCTGCCCTCAAACTGGATCGGTGAAGTGGAAAGCATACCGACATTCTCCAGGCATTTCATGTGTGTCAGATAGCTCTGTCCGAAGGTCATAAAGAAACGGATACGCTTTACGCCCGGCACATTCTTTGCCAGAGACTCGATCTCCTCGTGATGCAAAAGGTACATATCCTTGTCGCCAACCTGCGGGAAATTGTATTCTCTTTTGATCTCCATCGGTTCTGTCTCTACCCAGTGTCCGTTCTCCCAGTAGGAACCATTTGCGGAAACCTCACGCAGATTGATCTCCGGGTTAAAGTTGGTCGCAAACGGATAGCCGTGATCGCCACCGTTGCAGTCTAAGATATCGATATACTCGATCTCATCAAAATAATGCTTTAACGCATACGCGGTAAAAACGCTCGTAACGCCCGGATCGAATCCGCTTCCGAGCAGTGCCGTGATCCCTGCTTCCTTAAATTTTTCCTGATATGCCCACTGCCAGGAATAATCAAAATATGCGGTAAATCCTTCGTCTTTGCAGCGTTTTTCATAAATTTTGCGCCACTCTGGATCATCCGTGTCTTCCGGCTCATAGTTTGCCGTGTCGATATAATCCACCTTGCATGCAAGACACGCATCCATGATCGTCAAATCCTGATACGGCAGTGCCACGTTAAGTACCGCGTCCGGCTTGTAATCCCGGATCAACCGGATCAGTTCATCCACATTGTCCGCATCCACCTTTGCTGTGGTAATAACGGTATCCGTCGTCTTTTCCAGCTTCTCCTTTAACGCATCACATTTTTCCTTGGTACGGCTCGCGATGCAGATCTCTTGAAATGTTTTGCTGTTCTGGCAGCATTTGTGGATCGCGACTCCCGCAACTCCTCCGCAGCCGATAATCAGTAATCTTCCCATGTTTTTATCCTCCTTTATCTGTAAGCTTCTATGCTTTTTCTCTTTCTTCTTCTTCCAACATATCCTCTACATATTTTGGCAGCATGAACGCGCCCTTATGCAGGTTTGTCGTATAATACCAGGTTTTGATCCCGCGCTTTTTCCAGCGCGCCGCATCCAGATCCACGAGCGGATGATATTTTTTTGACGCAAATCCAAACAGCCAGTACCCGGAAGAACAGGTCGGGATATGCGCCTGATACACACGGCTGATCGGAAAACTGTGGCTCGCCTTGCGATGCATGAGGCGACAGGATTCCTCGTCTTCGTCATAAAACGGACTGCCATGCTGATATACCATGATCCCATCCTCTTTGAGTGCGCGGAAACAGTTTCCGTAAAATTCCTTGGTAAAAAGTCCCGCCGTATGTCCGAGCGGATCGATCGCGTCATTGATGATCAGATCATACATGTCGTTTTTCGTGCGCAGAAAACGCAGTCCGTCCGCATTGTAGACCTTCACACGCGGATCGTCCAGACCGCACGCGTTATCCGGGAAAAACTTTTTACAGACCTCCACAAACACCTCATCCGGCTCCACGACATCGATCTCTTCGATCTCATCATAATAGGAAAGTTCTCTTGCCACGCCGCCGTCACCGCCACCGATAACCAGAACCTTTCTCACATGCGGATGCACCGCCATCGGCACATGTACGATCATCTCGTCATAGACGAACTCATCCTGTTCGGAAAATACGATGCTTCCGTCCGAACTCAAAAAACGCCCGAACTCTTTCGACTCAAATACGTCAATACGCTGATAATCGGTCTGTTCCCCGAAAAGCTGTTTTTCTACCTTTACCGACACTTTCACATGCTCCGTGTGGTAATCTGAAAACCAAAGTTCCACCGGCTTTCTCCTCCTTTATTTCCATACCTGCCGTTCATCCGACAGTACATTTAAGTACTCCACCTCTGGGTCTTCTGTTCCCTGCATGGAGCATCCTTTTTCTTTTGCATATACAATATAATCAATGATCTCCTGCGTGATCATCTCTCCCGGCGCGAGGATCGGGATCCCCGGCGGATAACACATAACAAATTCTCCGCAGATCTTTCCGGCCGATTCCCGGATCGGAATATATTTTTTCTCCGAATAAAACGCGGCCTGCGGCGATACCAGAACCGTCGGATTGATGTACTCGGTATTTAACATCTTCGCCGGATCTTTGGAATAGAGACGCTTGATATCCGCAAGCGCGCCGACCAGACGCTCAATGTCCTGCATCCGGTCTCCGATGGAGATATAGGCAAGGATATTCGCGATATCGCCAAGCTCGATCTGGATATCGTACTCATCCCGCAAAAGGTCATAGACTTCGATCCCGGCAAGCCCGATATCTCTTGTATACACGGCGAGCTTGGTCACGTCAAAGTCATAGACGCTTCCTCCATTTATCATTTCCCTGCCATACGCGTAATAACCGCCGATGTCGTTGATCTCCTGTCTCGCGTATTCCGCCATCTGGCTTACTTTTCCAAAAGATTCCTTTCCGCGCAGGACAAGATTCCTTCTTGAAATATCAAGACTTGACATCAAAAGATAGGACGCGCTCGTCGTCTGCGTCAGATTGATGATCTGGCTTACATACTCCCAGTTGACATTTTTTCCGGTGAGAAGCAGTGAGCTCTGTGTCAGGCTGCCACCTGATTTGTGCATGGAGACAGACGCCATATCCGCTCCGGCGTCCATCGCGCTGACCGGCAGATTCTCTCCAAAATAAAGATGTGTTCCGTGCGCCTCATCCACAAGCACCAGCATCTCATGCTCATGTGCCAGTTTTACGATGGAGCGCAGATCCGAACAGATCCCGTAATACGTCGGGTTGTTCACAAGCACCGCGACCGCTCCCGGATTGTCAAGGATCGCCCGCTCCACCTCGGATACCTTCATTCCAAGGGAAATTCCAAGCTTTTTATCGACCTCTGGATTGACATAGACCGGCGTCGCGCCGCACAGCACCAGCGCGTTGATCACGCTCTTGTGTACATTCCGCGGCAGGATGATCTTATCCCCCGCCTTACAGACGGAAAGCACCATGCTCTGTACCGAGGAAGTCGTTCCGCCTACCATAAAAAAAGCGTGATCCGCACGGAATGCCTCCGCCGCAAGCTCCTCCGCTTCCTTGATGACCGAGACCGGATGGCAGAGATTATCAAGCGGTTTCATGGAATTCACATCCAGACTCACACATTTTTCTCCGAGCAGTTCCACAAGCTCCGGATTTCCCCTGCCCCGTTTGTGCCCGGGTACATCAAATGGAACCACCCTTCTTTTTTTTAACTGTTCCAGTGCTTCATACACCGGCGCATGCATCTGCGGATTTTCTTCTCTCATCACAGTTTCCTCACATTTCTTCTATACACAGAGACGGGATGTCTTCGTCTTTTCCCCGTCGCCATTACAAAAAGGACAGGCAACGCATCACCTGTCCTTGTATCATCCTATTTTCACAGTCCTATTTCTGTATTCCTACTTTACCTTCTGCAAAAATAATTTTCAGAGTTATACGTTGGCTCGCGCCAGCAAATATTTGCTATTACTACTCTTTATTGACCGTTTCACAAGTGATATTCTAAATACTAAATATCGATGATGTTCCTAATCAACTTATAAAATTTGAGCTTCTAACTCAATCAATAATGTGGTCTCCCACCACAATCGGCAGCTGCCCCGCCTGTCCGTATGGGCTTAACCGGATAAAACGCCGGATCTTTGACCAGCTTCACACCCGGTGGGCAAATATTTGCATGAAAACTATTCTCGCATTCATGTATCCAAAGTATAGCACACACACCTTTGAATTACAAGAAATTTATTCTTTTCGTCTACAATCCGAGCATGGACATGACCTGCCCGATATCCATCTGCGCGAGTTCCATTTCCGCGGCAGGACCCTGATCCGAAGCCGGGGAAAGATTGGAACGGATGTATAACGTGTGCATTCCCGCCTCCTTTGCGCCCGCGATGTCCGTGTTCCTGTCATTTCCGATCATCAGGCATTCCTCCGGCTTTAGGGAATAGCGCCGGAAAAGTGTCTCAAAGAAGCGGATATCCGGTTTCTTGGTTCCGTAGTCCGAGGAGATCAAAATGCCGTCAAAATACTTAAAAATATCAAGCCCCTTTAATTCATATTCGGTAAACGCCCGCTGCGCGTTGGACAAAAGATAGACTCCGGCTCCCGTATTTTTCAGCGCCGAAAGCATCTGCGGCACGCCCTCATAAAGTCTGATATATTCTGTGGAAAGCGCCCGGAAAAACTGCCCGGTCAGGATCGCGAAATCCATATCCCGTTCCACATTCTTTTTCTGGAACAGCCCTAAAAACACATCTTCGATCTGTATCTCCGGGAACGCCTCGTGCGCGTATTCTCCCGTTTTTAACATCTCGCTTTTCTGCATATCCTCAAGGTCATGCACCATATCATAAAACGCGTCATGCAGTTCCGCCGGGGTATAAAATGCCCCCTGGTATCCGTAAAACATCGCCATCTTTTCCCACAGCATCTGCTGTTCTTCATCCGTATGGATATCCACCAGTGTACCGTAGAGATCAAATACATAATTCTGATATCTCATTTTCCTTTGCGCCTCTCCTTTTTGCCCTGTATTTTTTTCATTATAACAGGAACCAGCAAAAATGGACAGCCCTTCCTACTGCGTCAGCTTTTTGCGCATGGAAAGCAGGATCTTTTTTTCCATCCGGCTCACCTTGACCTGATTGACCCCGAGTGCCTGTGCCACCACAGTCTGTGTTTTATCCTCAAAATAGCGCAGCCGGATCAGCGTCTGTTCCTCTGCGGAAAGCCCGTCTAAAAGTTCTTTTACCACAAGCTCATTTAAAAGACGCGCCGTCTCATCCTCTCCGGTGCCGCTTCCCGCCGCGCAGCCGACACTGCCGCCCTGTCCCGATACCACCTGATCGACCAGAAAGATCTCATTGCCATCGGACTGATACACGGTCTTATAGATCGACTCCACCTCGACGGCTGCGTCAAGCGCCATCACGATATCCTCTCTGTCGATCCCTGTTTTTTTACTGACCTCTTCTATCGTAGCTTCCCTGCCAAGCTCCTGCGCCAGCTCCCGCTGCGCCTGTCTGATCTTCCATGCGTTTTCCTTTAAGCTGCGGCTCACCTTGATCGGCCCGTCATCCCGCAGAAACCGCCGGATCTCCCCGCAGATCACGGGAACCGCATAGGTGGAAAATTTCACCTCATAGGAACAGTCAAATTTGTCGATCGCCTTGATCAGGCCGATACTTCCGATCTGCACCAGTTCTTCCCTGTCATGCCCTCTTCCGGCAAAACGCGCCACCACACTGTATACTAACCCAAGGTTGTCCGCGATCAGTTTATCTCTTGCCTGTCTGTCCCCTGCCTGGGATTTTTTTATCAGCTCTGCCACCTGCTCCATATATGCCTATGCTTCCCCTGACCTTATGTATTTTTTCATTGTGACCTTCGTCCCCGTTCCCGGGACAGACTCCACCAGGACGCTGTCCATAAACGCTTCCATGAACGCGAACCCCATGCCCGAACGCTCCAGCTCCGGCTTTGTCGTAAAAAAAGGCTCTTTTGCCTTCTCGATATCCGCGATCCCCTTTCCGAAATCCTCCACGGAAACCGTAAGCTCGTCCTCCTCCCGCAAAAGCGCCATGTGAACCTTTCCCTTTGTCTCCTCATATCCGTGAATGATCGCGTTCGTGACCGCCTCCGACACCGCTGTCTTGATATCCTCGATCTCATCCAGTGTCGGGTTAAATTCCGCCGCAAACGCAGCTGCCACCATCCGCGCGAAGCCCTCATTTACTGAGTATGCGTCAAATGTTATCGTCACTTCGTTTCTGTTCTCCATAAATCCTCCGTCTGTCTCATCCGCCTATTTCCGGTTGACCTTAATTATCTTATTTAATCCTGATACCAGAAATATCTTTTCGATTCTGGCATTTAAATGTTCCGCCTCCACGCTTCCACCGCCGTAATTCATATTTTTGCAGCGTCCGATGATCACTCCGATCCCGGAACTGTCCATAAACTCTGTTTCCGAGAAATCAAACACCAGCCGTCTCACATGATATGCCCCGATCAGCATATCGGTTTCCGCCTTTAGTCCCAGCGCGCTGTGATGATCCAGTTCCTTTGGCATTGCCACCGTAAGGCAGCCGTCCTTTACCCTGTATTTTCCTTCCATATCATCCCTCCTTGTCGGTAAATTTTATAAAAAAGACGCCAGGATCTCTTTCCTGACGTCTTTTGTAACTTCCTTCTTTTTTCTTTTGTTTACTGTGCGTTCAATTCATTCAGATAGTTCTGGGAATTTGCCGCGCGTTTGGTTCCCGGATACTGATCCACCATCTTCTGATAGTAGATCTTCGCGTTTTCGTTATCGCCGTTCTTGCGATAGGACTGCGCGAGAAAATATACCGCGTCGCCATCCGCAAACGTTTCATCCGTATCCACTACTTTTCTTAAATCTTCGACTGCGGTCTTGTAATCTCCGCTGTTGTATGCCTTTTCGCCTTCCGCGTAAACAGACTGCAGATACTGTGCATCGATCTGACCTTTGATCGTGTCATACGCGGTACGCGCTTCGCCCTCCAGATAATCCGGGTTTACACTCTCGATCGCAGTTCCCGCCGTATCCACATCGCCCTGTGAAAACGCGACATACGCATTTAAAAACTGCTGATAGGATGTGATCTTATCCGTCGTCTCGGTCGAAGAATTCTTTGCCTCTTCCAGCTGTGAATTTAAATCTTCGATCTGTCCCTGCAGGGATTCGATGGTCTGATTTTTGGTCGAGATCGTATCATTCGCCTCGATCACCTCGGAATTCACATCACTTTTTACCTTCTGCCGCACGCTCGGCACAACCAGAAAGCAGGTGATTAAAATTCCGATCACCAGACCGATCACAATGTTTATGACGGTCTGGGACGCCGTGTTATCCTTAAACTGCGTCGGCTGAATGATCGTATCATTTCCGCTCTGATATGCCCGCACTTTTTCTTTTTTCTCTGCCTTTTTCGCCGGTTCCGTCTCCACATGCGCATGGTTTGCGATCTCCTTTAAATACCGGAGTGTGGTCAGATTGTTCGCGTCGATCTTTCCGGCCAGACGGAGTTCCTTCTTCGCCAGATCGTACTTTTTGTCCTGGATATACAAAAGCGCCAAAAGCTGATGTCCTTTGACCAGCTTCGGGTTTAAGGACAGCACCTTCTTTAACTGGATCACCGCCAGATCGCAGCTGTTCTGTCTGCAATAGGTGAGTGCCTGATTGTATTTTTTGATCGTCAGATTGACGGCCTCCAACTTTGCCGGGTTTTTCTGTACCTCGTCTAAATACCGCGCCGCGATATTGTCCCTCGGATGCAGATTTTTGCTGATCACCCACTGGCTTAATGCCTCGACCGTCTCTCCCATCTCGAAATAGATGAGTCCCAGCAGATTTCTCGCTTCTTTGTGGTTCTTATTGTAGCGCAAGCAGGCTTTTAAATATTCCGCCGCGCCGGTCAGATCCCGGATGGAGGCTCTCGCAAGTCCCTCATTGTAACACAGGTTTGCCGTCCGGATGATCTTTTTGTATACACTTACGTCGATTCCGCAGTCCGGACAAAAATCTTCTTTTGTCAGTTCTGCTCCACAGTTATAACATTCCATATTTTTCCCTCGCTCAACTTCCTGCTGCTTAGTCTCTGTTCTTCTTTGCTTCCCGCATCATTTCTTTTAAAATATCGGTCATGTCCGTCAAGTCATGGTTATATATGGCTTCTTCCGCGTCCTCTACTTCAAGGCTTGGCTGAAATTTTTTTAATTCTTCTTCAAAATCGATCATTTTTTCAATCCTCCTGCTATTTTCTCAAGTTCACCGATCAGGTAAAGCGAGCCTGTGCAAAACACCGTCTGCCCCGGCTCTTTTTTCTGCATTACACCATCATATGCCGCCCTGCAGTCATTTATTCCAACTGTTTCTTTCCCATTTTTTTCAAATTCTTCCTGTAACGCAGCAACCGACAGGCCTCTCGCGTCCGGAATATGCGTCACAACAATGCCGCCCCAGTCTGTCCGGGAAAGCATCCGTACCACTGCAGCATAATCTTTTTCCTTTACCATGGAAAACAAAAGCAGTGGCTTTTTTCCTCCGATCTGCCGCACGGTCTTTAAAAATTCCTCAATCCCTGCGGTATTGTGCGCGCCGTCAAAATATACCTCCGGGCACACCTGCTGCATTCTGCCCGCCCAGCGGACTGTGCGAAGCGCCAAAAGGATCTTCTCCCGCGCAAGCGAAAAACGCGGCGCCAAAAGCATAAGCGCCTGATATGCCAGCGCCATGTTCATGACCTGATATTCCGCCACAAACGGTATTTCAATCGGAATAACATCATCATAGCGGGAAGCAAATGAAAAATCAATATTTTTTCGCGTAATTTTTTTTATTTTAAGCTGCTGTGGCCGCACCGGATAACAGGGTGCCTGTTTTTCTTCTGCCCTTTTTCTTATCACAGCAGAAGCCTCGTCATTTCCGGCGTCAAATACCACCGGCACGCCCTGCTTTATGATGCCTGCCTTTTCACCCGCGATCGCCGCGATCGTATTTCCGAGATATTCGGTATGCTCCAGGCTGATGGAGGTGATCACGGTAAGCACCGGGGACTCGATCACATTGGTCGCGTCCAGTCTCCCGCCAAGCCCGGTCTCAAGCACTGCGGCTTCCACCTTCTCTTTTGCGAAAAATACCATTGCCATCGCAAACAGATACTCAAAAAATGACGGATGTTCCCCGCCCGCTTTCTGCAAACGCTCTACCGCTTTTTTCACGGTAAGAAAGCTCTCCACGAACTGCTCTTTTGTGCTGTTTTGCTCATTGATCTGCATCCGTTCTTCCATGCAGACGAGATGCGGCGAGATAAAAAGCCCGGTGCGCGTCCCGTTCTCCGTAAGTACATGGCTGACCGCCTTGCAGACGCTTCCCTTTCCATTGCTCCCCGCCACATGGATCACCGCGAAATCACGCTCCGGATGCCCTAAACAGGCGAGCAGCCTCTTCGTATGCTCCGGACTGTGCTTTACAGTAAATTTCGGTATCTCTTCTATATAATTACATACTTCTTCATAGGTCAAAAAAATCACCACTATATTATTTTTGAATGTTGCATCTCATTCATTATAATATAGTGATGATTTGTATGCAATGAACTTGAGCCGTTTTTTCCTTGAAATACCGGCTTTTTTATTGACATAATTCTGTATTTTCTGTGCTTTTTATAGTCTTTATATTTTTTTAGTATCATATCAGTATCACGTTTCATTGGTCTTTCGTAGCAGCAAAGTGTTCCAATGCTCTACGGTGAATCCGGTGAACCTGTGCATATGAATATTGCATGATCTCCGCTATTTTCTCCCAACTGTACCCGCGTAAATACCGACAGGAAAGCAATTCTTTCTCCGTTTCGTCCTCTGTTTTCTCAATCTGGTCAAATATATCAGTATAGATGGAAACGCGCTTATATCGGGCGTGTATAAGTTTCTGCTCTAATGCGTCCAACTTTGCCGCGTAATCAGACAGATCACTATAACCGGATGCGTGCGGCATTCCATCCATTCTGTGTCTTACAGACATTCTTTCCGCTCTAAGCTGCTCTATATCCTGTTCCAGGTGCTTTACTGCCCTGTTTGCCGGTATATAGGAATTTAAGTACTGTTTTGCTGTCTCTGTGTCCATGTTTACCCCCCACATATGAATAAAGCCAGACCCTATGTCAGATCCGGCTTTATTTTCGTTTTACGCAAGTTCCTGATAATAAATAGCCATCTTCTTATTGTCCAGAACAAATGCATCATAGCACACGCGCCCTTCTACCAGTGACCCACTGATTCCCGGCGGATCCTGATGGATTCTGTAATCTTCCAGCTTGGTAGGTGCTACCGTTGCGCATGGATGGCACAGAATGAAGCCACAATTCTCCGGCAGTCTTGCCGCCGGTACTTTAATGACCGCAGCACCGTCCAGATTGGACACGACGCCCTGCTTGCGCAAATTGCTGTCAATGTCTGTTTCCATCACGATATCCTTTGATTTCTTCATAAGCCGGTACACATCCGGTGAAACAATAAGCACGCGGCTTTCATCCGGTACCTCTGCATTATCAAGGGTATTCGTTCCCTTTGTGATCTCATCATAGATATTGTCCGCAGTAAGCGTAACTGCTTTTGGCTTTGTTCCCGCCCCTGCTGCCATCACACCATACACATAGGAATCTACCTCCGGGATCACAATCTCGCGCTGCTGCCTTGCCAATGCGGTAGACGCTGCCAACTGCTGCGCTGTCTCGTCCGTGTCCAGCTTATCAATCGCAAAGGTAAATGATCTGTCTTTCTTGAGTGTAAACTCCTCGGTTGTTGCGTCCAGGCTCTCAACTGTACCGAAACGCGAACCTGTTACGCCGCTGCCGCTTCCTGTTCTGTCGTAGTCGTTCATGGTTCCGGTGCTGATCTTATACACCTTCACTGTGTGTGCTCCTGTCCAGTCAAAATCCTGATTTGTTACAAGCGCTTTTTTACTTTCTTTCTTGAAAATTTCATCCACATATGGGAGAAATTTAGTTACTAAGTTAATTGCCATATCTTAATCCTTTCTACTGAGCAAGCCCCATTGCTTCCCTGATCGGATCCGGCTTCTCACCTGTGCCGCCCACGGGATGGTATGCTGGACGATGCGGCTCGCCTTGTTCTGTTTTATATGTCTGCATCAGAATATCGATGCTTTTATTCATTGTTTCATCACTGGAACAGTTAATTGCATCTACCAAAGATGACGGCAGCCCTTTTTCGTGAAGTTTATCCAGTGCGTTCATACGCATTTCCCTTGCTGCAATTTTCTGCTCACGCTCTGCAAAGGTGGCATCCTGTTCCTTTTTCATCTTCTCACGCTCTTCTTTCAAACGATTGCCAATAATCTGGTTGACCTCTTCCTGCGTGAATGTTCGCCCGGTATTTTCGCCCCCGGTCTGCGTGTTTGTTTCTTTTTCCATTGCTTATACCTCGCTTCCTGTTTCGTCATAAATCAGCATCACACATGCCAGAATGTCACTCAATGGAATGACCCGGATATCCCGGAACTCCTCTCCGGCTTTCATGTGATCGATAAGGTCATTGGCCGTCTCCTCAATATAGCCATATCCGCAATGTTTTATTGATACTCTCATCATATCCGATCTCCCTTCGTTTAACGTCCGAAGTGGACTTATTCGGGCAGTTTTAACACTTGCCCGGGTGCCAGTAACAAAAAAGAAGAATTACAAGCAAAAAAACGCGGGAAACAACCAGAACACTATGTTCTAATCATTTCCCGCGCCTTTATGGTAAGGCTTCCGACTGCTGCCGGGGTACTTATCTCTATTTTGCTTGTAGCTGCATCGCAACCATAAATATTATACCTCAAAAATTGCCGATAGTAAAGCCGCTTACGCTATTTTTTGCAATCCTCAATGTACATCATCTTATACTTGAACAATTCCATTGTGTACTCAAAAAACTCTTGTTCCGTCATTTTATAATCTGGTATTTCCGGCTCAAATTCTAATACCTGGAGCGGATGCGTAAAGTTGTCTATATCCACATCCAAGATCAAGAGAATCTCAAATATCTTTGTCATGGCGTATTTATAAACGGGAAGATACTGACAAGGATAACTTAAATGTGAACACCTACGGCATAAAAAGCGTTCGTTTCGTTCGTATAGATACCGCACTCGTCTTCCACACTTGGGGCATATGAAATATATGGCTTCATGAAATCCTGCACACACTTTCTGTGTATCGGTCACACCCATTGCCCGATCATGCTCTTTGTAACTATCTATCCGCACCACCTCTGTTATATCATCATTCCGCTTATTATGCCCACCGCTTCCATATCCTCCCATACCTCGTCCGCTTCTCCTTTTTTTGCCTAAATCTTCCTGCCAATACTATTTTACATTGAAACGTTTACTTTTGAAACGAAACAATGTTCACGCTGTCGGCTCCGGCAGTATTGGTAGCACCCAGCGCTTTCCAACATGAACGCTGCTTTTATCTCAATCGTATGTATATCTTCTTGTATTTGCCATTTTCCGACCTTTTTACCTGTCCGGCAATAAGTAAAGGGGCAAGTATTTGAAATACACTCTTTGCCTGCTCTGCATCCTCATAGGATACCTTTATAATTACCATACTATTTCCTCCACTCTATTTTTATTGATTGGCACTCTCGCAGTTCCCGCGGTTTAGGGCTTGTTTTTCGGGGCGTTTGCCGCTCTGTTTTAATGCACTTCCAATAGCAATGGTCTTTTCTCCTCCACAAGTTCAAATAGCACATCCAAGAACTTTGTTAAATGCTGGTTTTCGACTGCCTGTGTTCTCAATGTATATTTGCACATATTGTATGTATCTATATCCATTGCTATTAAATCCTTACTCATTTGAATAATTTTTTCAAACATGCTGTCTCTTCCCTCCACTCTACTTCAACGATTTTACAAGGTTTTGCGCTGCTTCTATCGCATCATCTGCGCTTTCTATGTAGTCAAGCACTGCCTGCACATATCCGGTCAGATAACGCTTGTCCCTCAATGTACTGTAGATCCTCGATAAAGCCTGTAATTCTTCTAATTCGCGCTGTTGCTCCTGATTTCTTTCATACCAATGCCAATATGCCGAAGGCTTCCCATCTATTACCTGCAACGTTTCACTAAATAGGTATTCATATTCCGCATTGTAAAGGCGCATTAAACCATACATATTGGATGCTCGTAATTCGATTGTTCCATTCAGCAGCCCCCATACCTCCGGATCATCCTCTTTTCTTCTTCCAAGTCCCATAAACTCCGCTATGGTACATATACTGTATGTGCATTCTAAAATTTCTGCTATAAGATTCGGGTATTTGCACTTACTAAGCTCCTCGTTTGACACTCTTTTATCATTCATAATTTACCTTTCTGCCGGGATCTGCTATAATACAGATGAAACCGGACTTTGTGCTTGGTTATCGGGTTTCATTGCCCTGTGATGGTGTGCCAGCACCGTCCGGGGTGTTTTTCTTTGCCAGATATGCATTTATGTAACCATCTATCCGGCTTTCTATCTCTGCATTGCGCTTATCAGCGATCACACTATTACACAATACTGTAAATACATAATCTTCTTGATGTTCATCCCGCAACTCCGCGACCTCTTCAATGGTCATCTTTGACAACTTTTTACTCAATTTTGAGTAATTCACCTTTTACACCGCCTTCCCAAATTTTCCAGTTCGCCCAGAATCAGCAGAACTTCTTTTTTTGCAAAATCTGTTTTGTACCTGTCATAAATTTGCTGTGATCGTTTCACCACTTCATCCCAGTACTGATCTGTGTCCTTCACATCATGATACTCATGCAAAAATCTCCAGCAGTCTAGGATGATATTGTAATGTTGCTTTAATTCTTCATTTGTCATAGCTCGCCTTTCCTTTGAGTGGATTAAGTGGTGTTTTTTTTCAATACTCGGCTACTTATATAAAAACATGTATATTTTTATGTTTTTTCAAAAGTAACTAACAACTAATAAAAAATGTCACTTACTCCACTTATTGACCTAAATATATATTTTCTGTACTGATTGAGATATCCTTATACGCTGCATAACCACAATAAATAACATCAACAAATCCTTTCGCCTGCATACTCTCATAAAAGCCGTTGCGTCCGATAGAATCTAACTTTTCAGCTTGACAGTACTTTTCATAATAATTAAATACATCAATCTTTTTGGGTCTCATTCCGATACTTTCGGTGATACACATGTCAACAAATTCCTGTACACTGTCAGAGTGGTTTCTTAATTTAGAAACTTCATTTTTACTCCCTCTGCTTTCAAAAATAGCACCACGCATATAAACATCATGCAGCCGCCTTGTGAGAAAATAAATGAAAAGTGAGACTTCTGAATTTATTAAATCCACCAGATCAGGTATATAATTTCCATCATTCATCCGTACAATAAGTAATCGCCTGTAATATCCGTTGCTATCTTCTCCGGAGACTTTCGGGATCTGGTTGGCTGTGAAAATCATACTTGAGGTATTGTGAAAATAAAATACATCGCCGCCTTTATATTCTGCCGTTATTGTATCTTCTCCGGTAAGCTGCTTAATTAACTTTGCGTCCTCGATCGGCTTGCTCGATATATCAGAAACACTATTCAATAACATCTGGATCAGAAAAGCACTCTGAAATCTCTTACCTATGTTCTGCGGATCAATATGTGATATGTTTTCGCTCCCTATTATCTGGTTGATATAATTAAGGGTTTTACTCTTTCCGGCATTTCCAGTGCCTACGATATACATGAATTTTTGAAATTTTACGTCAACATTCATACACGTTGCCATAAATTCATATAGCATCTTACAGTCATCCTGGGATAATCTGCTTTCAAGAAACTTGCAGAAAGTCAATTCTTTCTCCTGCTCCGGTACAATATAATCATGCGGTATCTGATTCATTGCCCTGTATTCCGGTTTGTGCTCGTGTAATATGTCTGCTATCGGGTCATACATCCCATTTTTGAAATTTACCCAGTGCGCCGGGAAAGCGTTCAAGTCCTCTTCTTTTACAACGATCGAATACTCACACATAAGCAAATTGTATACACGATTAATTCTTATGACCGTTTTAAATTCCTCATACATTAGGGCTTGTATCTGAGACTTTATCCGTCTGCCGTCCTTGTCCTTTATGTATACACCGTTAACATAGATATAAAGCACATCATTGTATATTATTAAATTCATGTGTTCTATCAGATAATCAACAATCTTCCGATCAAATACATCTCTAGGGGTTCTATTTCCCTCTTTATCTGGTTTACTGAATAGGTGGAAATCCTTTAAATCCATGCCAATCTCCAAATCCTGTTTTGATTCTTTCATTTCCGTTTTCCTTAACCTTCCTTTCATAATCTCTATCAATTTTCTTTGCCATTTCTCTTGCGATCGGCTGCAGCATCTCACGTTCTGCTCTTAATTCGCAATACAGATAGTAGCTATATATGTACCTGACTGCGTCCCTGCCGTAACTCCGAAACTTGTTCAGAACAGCGTCAAGGAACGGTGGATCATATAGACTATATCCATAAAGCCGTTTTAAAAAATCTTCATCTGCTTCTGTATCAGAGCCTATGCTCTGAAAGAACTCTTCTTTATTCATGTTTTCCCTTCCTATCCTGCCGCTCCCTGGTACGTCCTTTCATAGAAATACTTTGCATTGACCTTACCAGAAAGCGTAACAAAGCCTTTTTCTTTCAATTCATCATTCAACTGTCGAATGATTTTGTAAGCCTGGCTCTTGCTACATTCCATGATCTCTGTCACATCCGCCACGCTCAAAAACCTCTTTTCTTCTTCCATGCTTCTGCTCCTTTCTCCTTTACCATACCGCCGCCAAGCGTTTTTACTTTTCGATAAGTTCCTCTACCGGCATATTCAACGCACCGGCTATTTTGTTGCCAACCTCATCAGAACAGCTTTTCCCGCCCTTGATGTAGTTGACCGTTGCCCTGCTTACTCCTGCCAGCTCCGCAAGTTTTCCCTGCGTCATGTCACGGCGTGCAAGCTCTGCAACTAATTTGATACGGTCAATTCTCATTTTCTCACCTCTGTTACTTGTTTTAGTAATGTTTGTTTTCGTATTACTTGTTTGAATATTACTATTTTTCGTATCGTTTGTCAATACGTTTTTTCGTAATTTTGCATTTACTTTTTCTTTATTTTATGTTTTAATATGGATAGTGGAGGTGTAAAATGGCTCTTGGAACAAAATTAAAAGATTTACTTACTGAACGAGGTATTACCGTGAAAGACTTTGCAAAGCAAATAGGTGTACCTCCGACAACACTATATTCTTTTATAAAAAGAGATAGTGACGATGTAAAATTAGAATTGGTTACGAAAATATGTAATGGACTTGGAATAAAAGTTACTGATTTTCTAAAAACGATTGATTGTATTGATGGAAAAACAACAACTATTTTTGATCTGACAAATTTTGATGAAAATGAAATAGAAAAAGTTCATGATAAAATAATAGATGAATCAAAAACACCAACCATAGCAAACCGTTTTGATGGTGACAAACACTTTCTGGACTACTTAATTCCAGACAAAAACACTTTGATATCTAAGATATCTAAGCAGTTTTATGATGATCACTATACACGAGAAGAATTACAAAAAATATTAGAATATGCAGAATTCATAAAAAGTCAAAGAAAAGAATAAATCTAAAATTTCAGAAAACGATATTCGAAAGTTCAGATCATGCATATCTGGCTGTCCAATCTTGGCCAGTCAATATTGAGCCAACCGCCCGAGTAAGTTTTTACTCGGTTCAAGGAGTGCTCAAAATTGAGCTTTCATTAAACAAACGCGGGAAATATTCCCCCGGTTGCACCGCGGCCAACCCAAATTTGGGGTTGGCTTCACCCGGCCGGAGATCCGTCCAAAACTGGACAGATCATCGAACGGATTCACTGGTACCATGACAAAATAATATACTTAATAAGGGAGCTGGTAGACGGTTCTTGCCATCCGTTCCGAGACCTTGCGGAAGGGGGACAAGCTATGGTTACATATTCTGACTTATTTACTTTCGTCATTATGCTTTGTGCAATCATAACGCTTGTGAGTAATTGCAAGCATAAAAAATAACCGTCCACTCCCCGGCTAAAGGTTGGACGGTTACTCTGTAACTTAAAACACAACGCCGGAGCGGATAGGTGCAAGCTATCCGACCAGCTCCCTTGTTAAATATATTATATACTTAATATGTAATTTTATCAATACAATCTTTCTCTTTTACCATACCGCCGCCAGGATCATGGAAAGGAGATAGATATATGCCTGCATATTATGACGAAAAAACAAAGACCTGGTACTGCAAATTTTACTATAAGAATTATACCGGAGCACGCAAACAGAAGTTAAAGCGCGGCTTTGCCCGAAAAACAGATGCGCTGCAGTATGAACGTGAATTCCTGCTCAACATGGCAAGTTCCCCGGATATGACCTTTAAAACGCTCCGGATCTCATACATTGACTTTGTCCGACCGCGTTTAAAGGCAAGCAGTATGCACCAGAAAGAATATATTATCGATCAGTATATTGCTCCATGCTTTGATCGTAAGGCGGTAAACAATATTACCCCACTTGACGTTGCAACATGGCAAAATGATCTGTTGCAGCGGGGACTTGCACCAACCACGCAGAAAAGCATCAACGTCCAATTAGCCGCCATTTTCAATTTTGCAGTGAAATATAAGGGACTGGTCAAAAGTCCCTGTATGGACACGATAGGACGCACACACCGCAATCCAGAGAACATAGACTTCTGGACGTTAGACGAATACCACGCCTTTATATCGCACGTCCCCGATATTGAATATCGGATCATCTTTGAGATCCTCTATTACTCCGGGATGCGGATCGGGGAACTACTGGCACTCACTCCAAAGGATATGGACTTCTCCTCAGATACAATAAACATCTGCAAAACTTTCCACCTGTTAAAAGGTAAAGAGCTTATCACGCCGCCCAAGACAGAAAACAGTATCCGAAAGATTGCTATGCCGCATACCGTCATGGAAGAATTAAAGGAGTATATGACGCACATATATGACCTGGATGATGATCTGCGTTTATTCTTTATACCGTCCTCTACGATCACATGGTATAAAAATAAGATCTGCCGGGACAATAACCTGCGCGCGATCCGCATCCACGACCTGCGGCACTCTCATGTTTCTCTGCTAGTCGAAATGGGATGCTCCATCATGCTGGTTGCTGATCGTATCGGTGATACGGTACGAACCGCCCAGGAGATCTATGCTCACCTGTACCCGAATAAGCAGGATGACATAGCAAAACGACTTGATCTATTAGTATCAAAGTAGTATCAGCATAAAATAAAAGAGCGCTCTAACCCTTGATTTTTCAAGAGTGGCGCTCTTATTTACTATATAGTGATGATTTTATGCAAGTAAAACCGCGGAAGATTTTTTTCTTTTCACCGCACAGTCCGCCCTTATATGACAACCTTCTCGTCTAACGGCGACATAACGATATGATCCACCCGTTTTACAAATTCCAGATTGCCCTGCTGCACCTTGACATTGGTCACAAGATCACCGATCTTTACGAGCACACCCGGGTATACATTGTGGTTTGCCTTTACCGTCGCGTGCTTCGCGTTCTCAACCAGCTGCTGCAATTCCCACGCCGTCGCCTTATCGGCGTTGATCGTCGCGATGTACTTGATCCGCTCACGCAAAAGCTGCATACGTCTCGGATCGTTTTTGTAGGAGACGCCTTTTTCTTTCTCCGCCAGATCAAACTGCTTTAACGCGCGTTCCATTTTATCCAGGGTATCCTGGTTCTCTTTTAACTGTTTTTGCAGCGCGGCAAGCTTCGCGTCCTCTTTGTTTCCCACGCCGACTGCCACATAGGTGCTTACCTCCGCGACATTTCCGATATCGTTCGCATCGATGCCATAAGCGGCGTAGATATGTCCGCCCATGATCTTGGCACGTTTGCCCTTCATGACCAGATATCCTTTACAGGTAACCTCGCAGTCCATGAATACGTCGGCCTCGATATTTCCGCAGACTTCTACTTCCGTATATTCCACAAACTTTGCAAACAGATTGCCCTTCGCGTAGATCGTGGATTTGCTTCCGCCAAGCATTCCGCTTCGCAGGATCACGTCCTTCTGCGCATAGATATGAGCGGATTCCACCACTCCGTCTATCGTAATATTTCCGGTCGATTTGATCACGACACTGTTGCACACATTTCCGTGGATCACAACATCCCCCACGAAATCGATATTTCCGATCGAAATATCCACGTCTCCCGAGATCTCATAGATCGGAAGGATCGTGATACGGTCCTCCTGTTTCGTGATCTTGCCGGAGATCACTGCAACATAAGTCAGGTTATCCTCGCTGCGTTCAAATCCTTTTCCTTTTAAAGGAGGAAGTTCTCTGCCGTGTTTTCCGGTGACAGGTCTTCCCTTCACATCCACGCCGGCCTTTGCCTCCACTGCCGGATGATATTTCGCGATCTCCTGTCCCTCGCGCACGACCTCGATCAGATTCATACTCCAGTAATCGACCGTTCCGTCCTCACGGATCTTTGGTTTTTTACTGAAATCACTGTTAAATTCATACTCATAATAGCCGTCTGTTCCATCTACCGGCTTTGTTCCTACCGCGACCCGCACATCACGTTCATAAATTCCGGCATCCAGTAATCCTTTGATCGCCTCTTTTTGTATCCCCACACAGACTCCCTTTTCTGACAGGAACTGTAAGATCTTATCTTCTGTATATGGCTCCCCCAAAGACGGTACCGGCAGGCGCAGATAGGCTTCCATGCCATCACTGCTGATATTCAGCTGCGGTTGTTTTTGCTCTTGCACTGCCATCTTTTGTCACTCCGTTTCAAAATCATTCATTTACGATACATCTTTCTCAATTCTAATATATTATATCATAATAGTCTGATTACTTCAACGAAAGAAAGTAAAAAGAAGGATACCAATTTGATATCCTCCTTTTTGTTTCTTTTATTTCATCTGCGCCAGGCGCTCCTCAACCTGAGCCATCATCTGCTCATATTTCGCCAGCTTGTCTTTTTCTTCCTGGACTTTTGCCTCCGGCGCCTTGCTTAAGAACTTCTCATTGGAGAGCATTCCCTTTGAACGCGCCAGTTCTTTGGTCAGACGCTCTTTTTCTTTGGTCAGACGCTCTTTTTCCTTTTCGAAATCCACAAGATCCTCAAGCGGCAGATATACGGTAGCGCCCGGGATCACAACGGATACCGCGTCCTCTCCGATGCCTGTCTTGTCCGCCTGTACGACAGCTTCGCTTGCGGATGCCAGTGTCATATACGCCTCTTTCATCGTCTCAAATGTCTCGCGCAGGGACGCGTCATCGGAAACTACAAAAAGTTTTGCCTTTCTTGATGGCGGAACATCCATCTCGGTGCGCACATTGCGGACACCTTTTACCAGATCCTTGCTGTGCTCCACCATTTCCTCTTCTTTTTCAAAATGCCATGCATCCTGATATACCGGCCAGTCGGAGAGCATGATCGTCTCTTCTTCCGGATGCAGTGTACAGTAAATCTCTTCTGTGATAAACGGCATGTATGGATGCAGCAGCTTTAACGCCTGGGTCAGTACCGTCTTTAAGGTCCAGAGTGCCGCGTTCGCGGATTCCTTGTTCTCATCCTTTTTATAGGTGCGGACTTTCGCGATCTCGATATACCAGTCACAGAATTCATCCCAGATAAAGTCGTAGACCTTCTGTACGGCAATTCCAAGTTCGAACTTGTCCATGTTTTCCGTGACATCCTTCGCCAGCGTGTTAACGCGGGAAAGAATCCACTTATCCGCCGGCTTCAACTGGTCTTTGGACGGCTCTGTGATCTCCATGCCCTCTAAGTTCATCATGATAAATCTGGACGCGTTCCATACTTTATTTGCAAAGTTTCTGGACGCTTCCACACGTTCCCAGTAGAAACGCATGTCATTTCCCGGTGCGTTTCCGGTGATCAGTGTCAGTCTTAACGCATCCGCGCCGTATTTATCAATGACTTCCAACGGATCGATTCCGTTTCCGAGGGATTTGCTCATCTTGCGTCCCTGGGAATCTCTGACCAGACCATGGAACAGTACCGTGGAGAACGGCGCCTTGCCCATCTGTTCATAGCCGGAGAAGATCATACGGATAACCCAGAAGAAAATGATGTCATATCCGGTGACAAGCACATCATTCGGGTAAAAATAATCCAGTTCTTCGGTCTTATCCGGCCAGCCGAGTGTCGAGAACGGCCAGAGTGCGGAAGAAAACCAGGTATCCAGCGTATCCGGATCCTGTGTCATATGGGTGCATCCGCATTTCGGGCATTTCTCCGGTTTTTCTTTGGAAACGACCATCTCTCCGCAGTCATCACAGTAATAAGCCGGGATGCGGTGTCCCCACCAGAGCTGTCTTGAGATACACCAGTCACGGATATTGTCTGTCCAGTTAAAGTAGGTCTTGTCCATACGCTTCGGCAGCAGCTGGATGTCTCCGTTCTTTACCGCTTCCACTGCCGGTTTGATCATATCATCCATTTTTACGAACCACTGCTGCTTGATCATCGGCTCTACCGTAGTGCCGCAGCGGTCATGGGTTCCTACATTATGAGAATGCGGAACGACCTTTACGAGCAGTCCCTGCTCTTTTAATTCCGCAACCAGTTTTTCCCTGCATTCGTAGCGGTCCATGCCTGCGTATTTTCCGGCGTTCTTATTCATGGTCGCGTCATCATTCATGACAACGATCTCTTCCAAGTTATGGCGTTTCCCAACCTCAAAGTCGTTCGGGTCATGTGCCGGTGTGATCTTTACGCAGCCGGTTCCGAATTCCTTGTCAACATAGGCATCCGCAATGACCGGAATCTCACGGTTTACGATCGGAAGCAACAGCTTCTTTCCGATGATGTCTTTGTAACGCTCATCATCCGGGTTTACCGCAACCGCCGTATCACCGAACATCGTCTCCGGTCTGGTCGTCGCGATCTCCACAAATCTGCCTTCCTCGCCGATGACCGGATAGTTGATATGCCAGAAAAATCCATCCTGCTCCTCATGTTCTACTTCCGCGTCCGAAATGGATGTCTTGCAGACCGGACACCAGTTGACGATACGGGATCCCTTGTAGATGTATCCTTTTTCGTACAGCTTGATAAATACTTCAAGCACTGCGTTCGAGCAGCCCTTATCCATGGTGAAACGTTCTCTCTCCCAGTCTGCGGAAGATCCGAGTTTCTTTAACTGGTTTACAATGCGGGAACCGTACTCATCTTTCCACTCCCAGCATTTTTCCAGGAATTTTTCTCTGCCGAGATCATTTTTGTCAATGCCCTGCTCTTTTAACGCCTTGATGACCTTTACTTCCGTCGCGATCGCCGCATGATCGGTTCCCGGCTGCCAGAGCGCGTTGTAGCCCTGCATTCTTTTATAACGGATCAGAATGTCCTGCATGGTATTGTCAAGCGCATGTCCCATGTGAAGCTGTCCCGTGATATTCGGCGGCGGCATTACGATCGTAAACGGCTTCTTGCTGCGGTCAACCGTTGCGTGAAAATATCCGTTGTCCTCCCATTTTTTGTAAAGACGGCTCTCGATCCCCTGCGGATCATAGGTCTTTGCTAATTCTTTACTCATAATCTGCTCCTTCCTTTTTGCTTTCTTACAGTCTGTGCAAAAAATAAAGTGTGCGCTTACCGCACACTTTCGCGCGCGAGCGGTATGTTCAACATAAACTTCATCTCCGCGAGCTGCGCATCCCCGCGGAGCTTTTTTAAATCATAGGAAGGAATTTCCTATGATTTAAAAAAGCCCTTTTTGTCCAGAAGACAAAAAGGGCGACTCTGTCGCGGTACCACCTTTGTTATGACCCTCCCGTTATGGGATCCGGCCACATCTCAACGATCCGGTAACGTGGATCACTCCGGAAAGACTTACGAAACCATCGTCCTTTCAGTCCTTCGGTTCAAAAGCTACCTTCTGCGCAATGTTTCCCGAGATACCTTACAGCCGACGGGCATCTCTCTCTGTCGGGCATTTACACATACTCCTCTTTCTCACTACCTTTATCTGCGCGTTTTTATCGCGCTACCGATACCAACTATCATAAATACCATACGCGTTTTTGTCAAGAAAAAACTGTCACGCCCCGTTGATCTGGCGGATCAGATCAATGCGCATGAGATCCGGTCTGCTGAAATGATATTTCTGCTTATATGCCGAAACCGCACGTTTTACTGCCTCCGCATCCCCGAAATGCATATTTGCATAGCACTCCTCTAGGGAATATGCGTAATATTCTTTCAGGTTTTCGAGACAGATCGCCGCAAGATTGGCAGGCACATCATAATCCACGCTGCCATGGGACAGCCCGCAGTCGATGTTGACCGCGTGTTTCCGGTAAACGATCCTGCCCGGAACGCCTCCGTTTTCATATACATCCACGCCGGTCGTCGGTGTATGCCCATGGATTAAGATCTCTTTTCCCTCCGGGTCATACGCCGCGTCCCGTTCCTGCCCTGCGCGGTCTAAAAGAAAGGTCTTAAAATACTCCTTCGGGCGTCTGTTGCCGCTGCGGATCTCTTCCATCTCTTCCTTCTTTGCCCAGGCATGCGCAAGCACGATACGCTGTCTGCCATCGGGCGAGATCACCGTCTTTTCTTTCACAATCGGAAGACTGCGGAAAAAAGAAAAAATCTGCGCGACGCTCTGCCCGGTCAGAAGTCCGGCTTTCTTTAGATCCTCATCCGCGTGATAATGCGCATGCTCATAGCTTTTTTTCTTTCCCTCGCAGTAAGGAAACCACTCCCTGCTGCACCATTCCATGAACATCAGCTCATGATTTCCCATTAACATCTGATATTTTCCGTCTCTTGTAACGTTTTTCATACACCACTCGAGTACCTCGGGCGTCTCGCCGCCGCGGTCGATCACATCGCCGATCAATATAAACTGCGCATCCGCGTCTTCCCGCTCGATCTTTCCGATCAGTTTTTTCATCGCCTGATAACAGCCATGAACATCCCCTATCGCATAATGCATCTCTTTTTCCTCTAATCTGCCTGATACCGGTATTCGCTCTTTAAGCCGTAAGTCTCTAACGTATCATAGGAAATCTTAAAGTCAATGTTTCCGGCAGCATACGGTCCGAGCGCGTACGGCGGGCAGGTGATCGTAAGTCCTTCGTCCGTCAGATACCACGCGGTGTCCTCAAAAATCGAATCCTCAAGATAATCCATATATTCCGGGAACAGAAGCTCCTGATACTCCGGTGTCTGGCACTTCGCCTCGATATCACTTAAAATATTCTGCTTAAAGGCATCTCCATCACCGGCGAGATCTGTAAGCACAAGTCTCGCACCGTTCTTCGCGTCATAATTATAGCCGCTGTAAGCGTAGTTTCCATGCACGCCGCCCGAGAAATCATAGTTGTAGACGACAAATGAAAAGATCCCGTCGTCATTGCGCTCTACCGTAGAAGTTTCTTCCGATGAGTACGGGAAAAAATCATACAGGGAAAGCCCTCCAGCTTCCTCGGTCGCTGTTTCGGTATTCGCGTCTTTATAATAACCGTAATCTTCCTTCGCATAGCCGATCATCGCCTCGATCCCGGACTTATGCTCTTTTTCAAGTTCCGTGATGTCCGCGTTGATCGCTTCTGCCGCTTCTTTATCGTGATCCGCATCAAGCTTCGGATAACTGTAAGCGTCTTCGTAGATCACCGTACCGTCATCCGCCTGATAGCTTTCATTTGCTTCTTCTAATGTAACGATAAATTTTCCGCCAGACTCCGCCTCTTCAGCCGTCTCGGTCTCATTCACCGCCTCTGTCCCGTTCTCATCTATCTCTGTCTCCGTTTCCGGTTCAGTTACTGCCACTTCTGTTGTTTCCTGCACTTCATTTTTGGCATCTGTGGTCTTTCCACAGGACGCAAGCACGACTGACATGGTGCATAAAAGAAGTACAACTGTTTTTTTCTTCATAATTGCATCCTCCCATTTTCTACATCAAAAAATGTATTTTTCTTATCATAACAGAATTTTTTCACTTTTTTCAATTTTTTTACTTAATTTTTTCTTAAATATATCCGCAAAAAGCCTCCCACCGATTGCATTTTTGCAAGGTTGATTGTATGATAAGTAAAGCATTTTTTATTTTTCGCTTTAAAGAGGGGATATCATGAAAGAACGTATCGAAAGTTTTGATTTTATCCGTGCCATCTGCGCATGGATCATTGTAGTCTATCATTTTGCGGATATCTGCATCACAACACCGCAGTTTACCAATTTTCCATTTTTCTATACCTACGCAAACGGACGCTGGGGTGAGACGACCGTGGTCACCATCTTTTTTATGATCTCCGGCGCTTCTCTTTACTATAATCATCCGGTCATCCATCTGCGCGACGCGAAGAAATTTTTCTGGACGCGGTTTAAAGGCATTTTCCCGATGTTTTATATGCTGTGGCTGTTTTTATACTACAAACAGGTTTGCGGCGTGAAACATCTGTTTTATAACGGCAACCCGAAATATCTGCTCCTTACCCTGTTTGGAATGGACGGATATATGAGCTACCGTTACACTCCGAATTATTACTTTATCGGTGAATGGTTTCTGGGCGCGCTGATCCTTTTATATCTGTGCTACCCACTCCTGACCTGGTGTATGGAACACGCGAAGATCTTAACCACGCTTGTGCTTCTGGGCGGTTTTGCATCTTTGTATTTTACCGACTTTTTTATGATCTCAAAAGAACGGAACCTGATCACCTGCCTGCTCGCTTTCTGGCTCGGTATGCTTTTTATCCGCTACCGCTCCATCCTTACAAAATGGCAGCTTGTGATCCCTGCCGCCGTGTGCGCCGTGATCCTTTTATTCTTTCCGCTCGGAGCGGACATGCTCCTTTGCATGCAGTTCACATCGATCGCGCTGTTTTTCGTATTTTACTTTGTCGGAAATTATGTGATGAAAATAAAGTATGTCAATTCTTTCATCCGCTACAGCTCAAAGATCTCCTATGCGGTCTTTCTGCTCCAGCACGTTGTCATGTCCGAGGTCATTCACGCGTTTGACAATTACGCACTGACCATAAAACAGGAACTTCTCGTACTGCTTGCGGTTTTCGCCGCCATCTATGTTCTTGCCGCTGTGCTCATGGTGTTAAACCGCGCGCTTTTAGGCACCCGCCCGTTTCAGGTGCTTGATGCGTTCTTTGGAAAGACCAAAGAGGCATGACAGGAGGCAGCAGCGGGAATGCGTTCCGCGCCGCCGGTATAAAAAACAGGAGATTTCCCGGTGCGTGGGAAATCTCCTGTTTTTTTATTTCTCATTTTTATTTTAACTTCTTACTCTTCGATATTCGTCTCTTTGCAGATATAGATCGGACGGTTCTTCACTTCCAGATAGGTTTTCGCCAGATACTGTCCCATAATTCCCATACAAAGCAGCTGCACCCCGCCGATAAAGATCATGATGCAGACCATGGACGGCCAGCCAAACGCCGAACCGCCAAAGCACAGCTGGCGGACAATGATGAAAATGATGGAGATCGCCGCGATCACGCACATTAAAATTCCAATCAGCGCTGCGACGGAAAGCGGCATGGTGGAAAACGCGACCATCCCATCGATCGCATACAAAAGCAGTTTCCAGAAAGACCATTTCGTCTCTCCTGCCACCCGCTCCACATTCTCAAATTCGATCCACTTGGTGCGGAAACCGACCCAGCCAAATAGCCCTTTGGAAAAGCGGTTGTATTCTTTCATCGAAAGCAGCGAATCCACGAACGGACGTGTCATCAGGCGGAAATCTCTTGCGCCGTCCACAACCTCCGTCTTGCACATCTTATTCATCAGGCGGTAAAACATCCGCGCAAAAAACGAACGGATCGGCGGCTCGCCCTTTCTTGTAACACGTCTGGTCGCCACGGAGTCATAGCCCTCCTCCGTGACCGCGCGGTACATCTCCGGCAGAAGTCTCGGCGGATCCTGCAGATCGGCATCCATGATCGCCACAAGATCCCCGCTCGCATGTTCGAGTCCCGCATAGATCGCCGCCTCTTTTCCAAAGTTTCTGGAAAAGGAAATGTATTTCACACGCCCGTCTTTCTCCGCAAGCTCTTTCATCAACTCCAGCGTGCGGTCCTTTGAGCCGTCATTGACAAACAGGATCTCAAATTCACAGTCCCGCATCTCTTCCGTTACACGGTTCAATTCTTCATAAAAAAGCCCTAACGCCTCCTGTTCATTGTAACAGGGCACCACTGCTGTTATCTTCATTCTGTTCTCCTTACACCGCCAAAGCGGTCATATGCTCTTAAAGTATTATGATAACGCAGGCAATGATTTTTTTCAAGCCGCCTTCGTCTATTTCTCCCGCAGACACATATATTAAAAGAAAAAAGGAATTTTCCATGAACGAGCATTATCCATTTCAAAACCCGCCACTGCCCTATGCCTATGATGCCCTCGAGCCTTATATCGATGAAAAGACCATGCATCTGCATCATGACCGGCATCTGCAGGCCTATGTAGATCATTTAAACGCCGCCCTTCTTCCTCATCCGGAACTGCACGACAAATCTCTGGTGTTTCTTCTGACGCACCAGAATCTGCTGCCATGCGGTACCCAGATCCCAATCCGGAATAATGCGGGCGGCGTATATAATCATATTTTTTATTTTTCCGGTCTTACGCCGGACGCAGACAGACCCATCCCGGAGCCTTTGTCCGCTTTTCTTATTGAGAGCTTTCAAAGCCCGGAAAAATTCAAAGAAAAGTTCAAGGCTGCCGCGCTCTCCGTCTTCGGTTCCGGTTATGCCTGGCTTACCATAGAGCCAACCGGCAGACTCTGCATTTTTGTCACGAAGAATCAGGATACTCCTCTGCCTGCCGGTCTTTTTCCGCTCTTAAATATCGATGTCTGGGAACACGCCTATTATTTAAAACACTATAACGAGCGCGCCGCCTATATCGATGACTGGTTCCATATCGCGGATTTTGCCCGGGCAAACGAGCATCTGCTTTCTTTTTTACATGCGTAACTCGCTGCGCGAAAGTGTAAGCGCCGCCGCTATGGTGTCGTCCATATCGTAGTACCGGTACTGCCCAAGCCTTCCGCCGAAAATCACGTTTCCTTCCTGCTTCGCAAGGCTTTCGTACTTTTCATACAGCGCGGCATTTTTTTCATCATTCATCGGATAATACGGTTCATCGCCCTTTTTCCAGGTCTTTGGATATTCACGGGTGATGACCGTTTTTTCGTTTCTCTCCCCGTCCTGACAGCCGAATTCAAAATGCTTGTGCTCGATGATCCTGGTATACGGAACTTCATACTCGGTATAATTTACGACCGCGTTTCCCTGATGATTTTCCTCGTCGAGCACCTCGGTCTCAAAGCGAAGGGAACGGTATTCGAGTTCTCCGTAACAGTAATCGAAATACGCATCGATCATTCCGGTATACACGATCCTGTCCGCAAGAGCGAGATACGTCTCCCGCTCTTTTAAGAAATCGGTCTGTAATCTGACCTCGGTTCCCTCAAGCATGCGCTCAACCATCTTCGTATATCCGCCAATCGGAATGCCCTGATAGGTATCATTGAAGTAATTGTTGTCGTAGGTAAAACGCACCGGCAGCCTTTTTATGATAAATGCCGGCAGCTCCGTGGCACGTCTGCCCCACTGCTTTTCCGTATAGCCTTTGACCAGCTTTGTATACACGTCCGGTCCTACCAGATTGATCGCCTGCTCTTCCAGATTTTTCGGATGCTCCACCGCATACTCACGCTTCTGCGCTTCGATCTTTTCCTTCGCCTCTTTTGGTGTCACAACGCCCCACAGCTTCTGGAACGTGTTCATGTTAAACGGCATGTTGTAGATCTCGCCTTTGTAATTGGCGATCGGGGAATTGGTATAGCGGTTAAATTCCGCGAACTGGTTTACATAATTCCACACTTCTTTGTCCGAAGTATGGAAAATATGCGCGCCATACTGATGTACCTGGATCCGTTCGATCTCTTTTGTGTATATATTTCCTGCGATGTGGTCGCGTCTGTCGATCACAAGACACTTTTTTCCTGCCTTTTTTGCTTCCCGCGCGAAGACCGCGCCAAACAGTCCGGCTCCCACGATCAGATAGTCATATTTTTTCATTCTGTCCGCTCCTTTGTTTTTTCAGATCTTTTTTATTGTAACATTGAACGGACCTGACAGCAAGAACGGAAACAGATTACGAGTTTTTCATGATGACCATGCCTACAATATCCGCCACATGCTCGCAGGTATCGATACAGGTTTCCAGATATTCATAGATCGTCCGCCAGATCACGATCGTGCGGATATCCTCCTCCCCGTGCAGGGTATGCATGTTCTCCACATAGAGGCGGTCGCCCTGCTCCTCTAAATCATTGACACGGATGATATAGTCCTCGATCACTTTGGAATGTTTAAAATCTTTCAATTCCTCCATGACATCCCCGAGTGCCTTGATACTCTCCGAGAGCAGATCCAGCGTAGGAAATACATCCGTGCGGATCTCCGTCACGTTGCTCATATAAATCTGAAGCAGAACTTCCTCCACCGCATCCGTAATATCATCGATATAGCCGCTGAGTGAGACGAGATCTTCCCGTTCGATCGGGGTAATAAACGCCTGGCTCAACGCCTTCATCATCTTATGCTTTTTCACATCGCCTTTCTGCTCTAACTCGTGCATGGCATCCAGTTTTTCCTGGATCGTTTCTTTGTCGAAATGTTTTAAGGTCTCTGTCAAAAACTGCGCTGCCTGGTAAGCATACTCCATCGCGGAACATAAATTTTTATAGTAAAACTCTTCTTTCTTCTTTTTCATCTGCTTTTTCTCCTTCTATCTGAATAACACTTTTTATCGGAACAGCAAAAATATTTTCGCCATAATAAAGCCGATCAGTCCACAGCCCGGAAATGTGAGCACCCAGGTCAGTACCATGTCGAGCACGACCTTATAGTTGATCGCGGACAGCCGTTTCACCGCGCCGACACCCATGATCGCCGTTGTCTTCATATGCGTCGTACTGACCGGGATCCCGAATATCGTAGAAAATAAGATACATACCGCCGCTGCCGCATCTGCGGAAAATCCCTGGTATTTTTCCAGTTTGACCATATCCATGCCTACGGATTTGATGATCTTTTTTCCTCCCACGGAAGTGCCAAATCCCATCACAACGGAGCAGAGCACCATCATCCAGACCGGGACAAACGCGCCTGCGGTATCCTCTTTCCCGTTGAGCAAAAAGAGTCCAAGCAACAGTACACCCATGAATTTCTGTCCGTCCTGCGCGCCGTGCATAAATGCCACTGCCGCGCCTCCCGCCACCTGTGCGCCGCTAAAAAAGCGGTTCGTCTTTTTCCGGTCCATGCTCTCGCAGATCAGCGTAACGATCCTGCACACCAGAAAGCCAACCGCAAAGCCGATGACGGTCGATAAGACAAGTCCGTAGATGACTTTGATCCACTCGGAAAAATTTATGCCGCCCAGTCCGCCCTGAAGTGCGATCGCCGCTCCACTGAGCCCCGCGATCAGCGCATGGCTCTCGCTCGTCGGTATCCCGAAATACCACGCTCCGATCGCCCAGATCACGATCGCCGCCATCGCCGCGCACAGCGCGATCAGGGCATCCTCATTGTTTCCGCCAAAATTTACCATGTTCTTTATGGTCATCGCCACGCTCGAATTGATGAGCGACATGACCATTACTCCGAAGAAATTGCAGATCGCCGCCATAATGATCGCGTGATCCACATCGATGCATCTGGTTGATACGCAGGTCGCGATCGCGTTCGGCGCGTCTGTCCATCCGTTTACAAAGATCACGCCAAGTGTCAACAGAACCGAGATCAGAAGCACAGGGTGCTGCGCCATCTGCTGTATGAAATAAACAAACGAAATATGATCTAACATTTTTCAGGTTCTCCTCCATCTTCTGTCTTGTCCTGTATCATTTTTCTGATCTGAATGAAAAGCGTCGGTAAAAACGCAAGTCCCGCGATCCAGCTCAGGTTTTTACCGGATACGTTCACCACAGAAAATACCCCATGCAGTGCCGGAATAAAAAGTACCAGCGCAAGCAGGCACACGCCGCCTAAAAACGCATAGATACTGTATCGGTTGGATCCCAGTCCGAGTTTTGCCACAGACTTCTTCCCGCGACAGTTAAATCCGTGGAACAGCCTTGCGAGCGTTAAAACCGAAAACGCCATTGTGGTGGCAAGCGCGTCACTGCTTTTTAACCCCATGTGGTACGCCACCATCGTTACCGCTGCGATCAGCGCCCCCTGTAACATCATTTTTCCGACAAAATCCTTCGTCAGGATACCGACCGACGGATCACGCGGTTTTTCCTCCAAAAGAGACGCGTCTGACGGTTCCATCCCGATCGCGATCGCCGGCAGCGAATCGGTCAGAAGGTTGATAAACAGAAGATGTACCGGCGCAAACGGCACCGGAAGTCCCATAAGTGAGGTGTAGAGTACCGACAGAATGCCCGCCATATTGCCCGAAAGCAGAAACAGGATCGCGTTTTTGATGTTCCGGTATACGTTTCTTCCGTTTACGACCGCTTTCATGATCGTCGCGAAGTTATCGTCCGAGAGGATCATCGCCGCCGCGTCCTTGGAAACTTCCGTTCCCGTAACACCCATTGCAACACCGATATCGGCTTTTTTTAACGCAGGCGCGTCATTCACTCCATCTCCGGTCATGGATACGATCTTTCCTTTGTTCTGCCATGCCTCCACGATACGGATCTTATTTTCAGGAGAAACCCTTGCATAGACCGATATTTTTTCAATATCCTGCGCTAACGTTTCCTCTGACATGGCATCCAGTTCCATGCCGGTCAGCGCCATGTCTCCCTCGTGGTAGATGCCGATCTCCTTTGCGATCGCAATGGCTGTGATCTTGTGGTCTCCTGTGATCATCACCGGTCGGATTCCCGCGCGGATCGCGTTTTTTACCGCCTCCACGGATTCCGGTCTCGGCGGATCCATCATCGCGACAAGTCCCAAAAAGGTCAGATGACATTCGGTCTCTTTCGTCAGTTCTTCCTCCGTTTCACGACAGGCAAACGCGAGCACCCGAAGACCATTTTCTGAAAATTCCCGGTTGGCGTCTTTGATCTTTTGTTTTTCATCCTCTGTCAGCTCGTGGATCCCGCTTTCATCCATAGAGCTCTCACAGTGCGCAAGCAGGACATCCGGCGCTCCCTTGGTAAGTACCGTGGAAACTCCGTGCAGTCTGTATTTCGTGCTCATCCGTTTCCGATCTGAATCAAACGGAACTTCCTCAAGCCGTTCCATGTGGTTTCTCAGATCATCCTCAAGGAGGCTGTCTCCGTCACAAAATGCCCCCTCGCCGGTTTTGATGCCGCGATACATATAAAGCAGGGCCGTCTCCGTCGGATCGCCGATCTCTTTTTCCCCGACGATACTCGAATCGTTATTCAAAACCGCATTGTAGAGCAGATAACGCTGCACCGGATTTTGGATGTCAAGTTCGGACGGCTCGATCACTGCTCCGCCCACATAGATCTTTTTCACAGTCATCTTGTTCTGCGTCAGCGTTCCTGTCTTATCGGAGCAGATCACCGAGACACAGCCGAGGCTCTCAACCGCCTTTAAATCTTTGACGATCGCGTTTTCTTTCGCCATCTTCTGCGTTCCCATTGCCTGCACGATCGTTACGATCGAACCAAGTGCCTCCGGGATCGCAGCGACCGCAAGCGCCACCGCAAACATAAACGCGTCCAGAAGTGCCATTCTCCGGTAAATGCAGAGTCCGAATACCAGCGCGCAGACGATCATGATGAGTACCGCAAGCTTGCTGCTGAATTCGTCCAGGCTGACCTGCAATGGTGTTTTTCTTTCTTTTGCCGCGTTCATAAGTCCGGCGATCCTGCCAAGCTCCGTCTCCATTCCGGTTGCCGTGACAAGCACCTCGGCTCTTCCGTATGTGACAAGACTGCCGGAATACACCATATTCTTCCGGTCTGCGAGTGCCACATCACCTTCGATCACCGCGTCATTTTTCTCCACATTCGTAGATTCCCCGGTCAGGGAACTCTCATTGACCTGCAGCGAATAGTTATGTAAGATCCTGCCGTCCGCCACGATCATGTCTCCCGCCTCCAAAAGAACAATGTCCCCGGGGACGATCTCCCTTGAAGGAACTTCCTGCTTGATTCCGCCACGCATCACTTTTGCGCTCGGCGCGGACAGTTTTTTCAGGCTTTCCAATGACCGTTCCGCCTTAACGTGCTGGACGGTTCCAAGCACCGCATTCATCACAAGCACAAGAAGGATTACAACCGTGCTCTCTACATTTCCGGAAAACATGGAAATGACTGCGGCGATGATCAGGATCACAACGAGCAGGTCGCAAAACTGCTGCGCAAACACCGCCGCCACACTTTTTCTTTTTCCTTCCTGTAATACATTCTCTCCTTTTTCCCGGCGGATCGCTTCCACCTGTGCCGGTAAAAGTCCTTCTTCCGACACCTGAAAGTTTTTCTTTAGTTCTTCTGCCTCACAATTCCAGTATGCTTTCATATACTGTCTCCTTTTTTACGAAAATTTAACATTTGTGTTGCCGTCACCAGAATTTTTTTCTCTTCCCAGGCTCTTTGCATCATCTGTCTGCCAAAAGACGGCTCCACTCCCTTCCCGACCATGATCCCATCCATCTCCCGCAATGCCGCGTCCAGATATGGTTTCATCTGATCGTTTTCCACTTTTGTGATCAGTAAAATCTGTTGTCCCCCCTGTTTTTTTAACAGATCCCGGATCTCTTTCCTCCTCTCCGGCTTCTCAAAAAAAGGCATTAAAATCACCTTTACACTCTGCGCTATCTCAAAGAAACTCTCTGATGTATCTTCCCAGTCAGCTTCTGTCCGATCTGACAGATCCAGCATGATCTCCACCGGCTTTTTTCTTTTCTTGAAAAAATCACCGACCTGTTTTACAAAACAGCTCTGTTCTTCCTTTTCTTTTTGCATGCAGACGCATCTCGCAATATCCATTCCGCCAAGAATAAACTGCTCCATCGTGTCTGCCTTAAAATGATCCGGATCTACTGTATATATGATTTTCGCTCTTCCCATAATTTTCCTCTCTGTCTTCTCACGGAACGGCTCTGCTATGCTCTGATTTTTTGTCCCACTTTTTTCCATCCTGCTTTTTGATATAGCAGATCATCCACTCGATATGCATCTTTTTCTCCTTTTGCTTTCTATTTTCCTCGTCGCTAGTACAAAAAAAGAACGAGACTTTTATTGCACGATAAACGTACAATAAAAGTCTCGTTCCTCTCTCAAGTGTACCATCCGGTTATTTCTGTTTAAATAACGTGATGACGAAAAGTACAACATCTGCATGACAGATGCGAACTACTCCCTAATATTTCCTGTATTATAACATATGCCAAAAACACCGTCAATATTTTAAAAAGCATTTCGTTCCCGGATAAATTTCAAAAATTCTTTTTCCGGTATCGGTTTTGAAAAGTAATAGCCCTGAATGTAATCAATTCCAAGTTCTGTGATCGTCTCCATCTGTTCTCTGGTCTCAATGCCCTCCGACACGATCTTCAGTTTCATGTCGTGTATCATCTGCATGGCGGCTTCCATCACAAATTTTGCCTTTTTATTTTCAAAATACGCCTGGCTCATATCCCGGTCAAATTTTACGATTGAAATCGGCATGTCCACAATATAGTTTAAGTTTGACTGCCCGTTTCCGAAATCATCCAGTGAAAAACTCACGCCCTGGCGGATCAGAATCTGCATATTCTCCACCAGTATCTTGCGGACAAGGATCGATGCGGTCTCTGTGATCTCAAGATTGATCATTGCCGGATCCACGCCGTATTTTTGTATGATCTGTATATACGTCTTCGCAAGATCTCTTGTCTCACACTGGCGCACCGACAGATTCACTTCGATATATTCAATCCCATACTGTCTCGGGTTTTGTTCTTTTATAAAACGGCAGGTCTTTTCAAAGACGGTCTCACCAAGCTGCGAGATCAGCCCTGTCTGCTCCGCAACCGGAATGAATTTTCCGGGCGGCAGAATACTGCCATCTTCGCACCGTATCCGCACGAGCGCTTCCGCCGACACAAAGCATTTTTTCTTCGTGGAATAGATCGGCTGGTAAAATACCTCGATACGGTCTTCTGTTAGCGCAGCGAGGATCCGCTCCTGCATGTCTTCCCGGTCACGCTTTTCACGCACCATCTCCCGGTCAATACGGATCGTATTGTCCTTTCCCATTTTGTCGTTTTCTACTTTAAAGTATTTAAACAGGTGAAAAACTTCCTCCGCGCCTCTCGCGACCGTGCTGTCCGGCATTATCAGATAGACCGGCTCCAATGTCACCGTCCCGCCTTTTCCGTCTTCCTCAATATTCCACGCTCCCTCAAAACGCTCCTTTATCTTTTCCAGCGCATGTTCCAGGGTTTCTTCATCCGGACATACCACCACCAGTTCACGCTCTACATTTTTAAATACTTTGATCCCGGATATGGACTGCAGATATTTCACGATCCAGCGCAGGACAAACTCCACCTGCCGGATCGCAAGCCCGGAGGACTGATACTGTCCAAGTGAGATCAACAGCACCGCGAATGTATGATCTTTTTCGTATTCCTGGCGCATATATTCTAACAGCGCATGCGAATTGAACGCTCCGGTCTCGCGGTCCAGATTCGCTTCGGGATTTTCCAGTTCAAAAAACAGGATCATCATGCCAAGCGCTGTCGCGTAGCCGACTAACAGCAGTCTGCTGTTAAAAAACTGTGTTGCCGCAGCGATGATCCATACGATCATCCAGGTCCGCACCGCACTCCGCCGCTTCGGATTCATCTGATCTCCGTGCCGGATCACCTGATACAGGGTGATCAGTACAAATAACACTGCAAAAAAGTAGGTTGCGATATCACTCGGTCCGTAAGTGTAAACCGCTTCTCCATCGTAATAATAATGGATCGGCAAAAGATAGATCAACACCGATGCCCCAAGCACGACCGCCGCATATCCATACAGAATCTTTTTATACCGGTCTTTCGCGTAGATATCCAGACAGGTATAGACCAGCCCGAAAAAGCCGACCCACACAAGCGATACCACATAACTTTTACAGATGAACTCCAGCACAAGCCGTGGGATCCGGTCTTCATATACGATCGCGACCACGGATGCGATATCCAGGCACACGCACAGGATCGTAACGGACAGCACCCGCAAAAACATCGTCTCGGAGTACAGACCTACCATCTGCTGCCTCAGCGAAAAATATAACAGGATCAGCATAATGAACAGTCCTGCGACCTGCATTTGTATATTCATAACACATTCCTCCTATGTAACTCAGTTTTCTGTTGCTTCCTGCTCCGTCACCTGTATCGACTGCATGGCATCCAGCATTTCATCGATCTTCTGCTGGTCGATCTGCGACTGCTGCTGTTTGATATATTCGTTGTACTGTTCATAATCCATCACAGGCGGCGCGGGCTGGCTCTGCTCTTCCTGCCGGTTCTTGCCATAGCACGCAAGTATGATCCGTATCACAACAAAAATTGCGAGCAGAAACAGGAACCCCATGCATGTGGAACGACCCCTGCCCGTCTCTTTTTTATCCCGCAGCTTCGCGATCTGATCCGCTTTTTTCTTTTTGTCAAGATCGTGCTCGCGCATCAGCGCATACATGTCTTCTTTCCGATCCTGATCCGCTTCTGCCTGTTCATAACTGCCCCGATCGGATTTTCTGACCTTCAGCGCTTTCTTTAAAAATAGAAGCACTTCGGCATTCTGGATCTGCTGCCCCGCAAACTGCCACAGATACCAGCGGACTGCGGCATCCATCTGCCACACCGTCACTTTTTGTATGTCATCGATAAATACCGCAATCTCATACCAGAAACGCGGCTGTCCATACAGCTTTTGTCCGGATTCCCGGTCAAAAAGATACTCCCAGCTTCCAAGTTCATTGGCATAGATCTCATTTCCGATGAGTTCCCTGCACTGTCCTAAGAACTCTTCCGTGCGCCTTATATAATCGCGGCGTTCCTCTGCGCACACCGCAGGCCGCCCGTTCACCTTCCATTCCGGTTCCGGACAGTCTGGCTCTTTTTCAAAAACCGGCTGTTCCCGCTCCGGTTCCTCTGATTTTGCCTGTAAATCCTGACGAAACTGCGGCTCCCTCACACCGCTCTGGCTTATATCTTCCGGGACAAAGCGTATTTCATCCCGGGGATCTGCCTGATCCGCCAGCCGCAGTGCCTCGCGGTATGCCTCCTGGAGCATCCGAAATTCCTTTGGATGCTCCTCGGGGTGCCAGCATTTTACTTCTTTCGCATACGCCTGACGGATGCGGTCTTTATCCGATGTCGGCTCTATGTTTAGTATCTTCCAGTTCATTTTTCACTCCCCATTTGTAATTCCCCGTACTTCTTTTAGTGTATCATATTTTTTTATTCTCTGCGCCAGAAAATTCCATCACCCGGGCAGACTGTCCCTCAGACACAGCACGCCCCAGCCTAGGATCGGATTCGGATACTCATTTAACGCAGGGATCTGTCTTGCGCCGCGCAGCAGATACGCCCTCACTTTTTCCCCGTAAAGGAAGCTGTCATTTCCGTACAGAATCCCCCACTGCATCAGTAATGCCGCGCTCCCTGTCACAAACGGCGCCGCCATCGATGTCCCGGTCTTTTTCGTATATCCTCCGCCCGGCGCAGGTGCGGTAATGTCAACTCCGGGCGCCGCCAGATCCGGTTTGATCTGATTGGTTGCCCTCGTGTACCCTCGCCCGGAAAAATCCGCAAGCTGATCATAAATGGCGTCATACGCGGCAACCGCAATACTTTTTGCCGCCGTTGCAGGGATCGTAAGTGTCGTCCCTTCGGTTGGATATAAAAAACCGGTCGCCGGATTGCGTACTTCTTTTCCCGGCATCCACAGATGATACTCGCCCTGCACGATCCGCCCCGGATACAGTTCTATGCTCCAGATCCCGCTGTCAACATAATTTGCGACCGGCAGAAAATCCAGATAGATCTCCTGATAAGGACTGTACGGGCTCGGCTCTCCATAATAAACAAGCAGCCTGGTATTTCCGATGCGAAACCGTTGCGGCCCCTGGATCTGTTTTAAAGGGCCTGCGCCCTCGCCGGATGGTCCTTTGATGGAAACTGCAATATCATCCACATACGATTTCCAGATCTGTATGCTGAAACTCTGCTCGTACTCGCTGACTGCAAATTCGATTTTTTTTGACGTCTGTCCGGGACGCGCCTGGATCTGTGGTTCAAATCTGCCGGATGTATGACCGTCTGCGTTTCCCTCGTTTCCTGCCCCTGTCACGATCACCGTTCTCCCCACTCCGGCGACATCATTGATAAATGTCTCAAGCAGTGAATCCCCGCTGTGGGAGCCATAGCTGTTGCCAAAACTGATATTGACCGCGATCGGCATATTGTACTCCAGGGATTTTCGCAGGACATAATCCAAAGCCATCATAAGCTGCGTCGTCCGGGGAAAGGAATCCTCCGTGGCATTCCCGAGCTTTACAATGATAAGATCACTCTGCGGTGCCACTCCCGTATAGCGTCCGCCGGATGCCCTGCCATTGCCTGCAGCAATGCCGGTCACATGTGTCCCATGACCGGAGATATCCCTGCTTGGACAGATGCGTTCCCGCTCCGCCGGTTCTTCGCTTGCAAGCGCCTCATTGATCGTCTCTCTGCTGTACTCCGTCCCTATCCCGTAGGGATACGGTGCAGGCCCCGCAGCGATCGTCTGATCCCACAACGCAAGAATCCTTGTCATGCCATCCGGATTCCGGAAATCCGGATGCGTGTAATCAATCCCGCCGTCAAGCACCGCGACGAGGATCCCCCTGCCTCTTAAATCCTGATTCTGGCGATCCCCAAGGCTCTGGAAGGAATTAATACACGCTTCTCTGACCGCCCGGTCCAGCGCAAAGTAAAGCCGCTTTGGTTTTTCAACATATAAAACATTTTCAAATTCCGCGACCCGCTCTACATACTGTTGTTCCACATATAAAACAGCATATCCGCGAAGAAGCGGTATCACACGGATCCGGGGGATCTGCTCTTTCAGCTCATCTAATGATCCCTGATACTTTATGATCAATTCCCATACATTGTCTTCTGGGTCATATCCGGTCTTTAAATCCCCGGATTTCCGCAATTCTTCCTGCGTTGCATCCAGTGCAAGGTTCAAAAGATTTTCCAGTTTCGGATCTGTTTCATTTCCCACATTCTGCGTAATTTCGTCCAAATCTGTTTCCTGTCACACATCTTTTTTTGTATTTTATTTTCACTCTTCCCGCACTATGCCATTTTCATCAACAGATACCTGAAAGGAGATGCTTTGCAGATAATCATACAGGCTCTTTGCTTCCTCCCCGGTAAGTTCTCTCGTGCAGGCTCCTTCTTCCTTTGCCGCAACAAATGCGTACTGCGCTGTTCCGTCCGGCGCAACTGTAACTTTTACTGCTGCGGTATTTCCGTCCTGCCCGAACAGGAAATTGCCCAGACTGTAAAACACCGGTTTCCCATTTATGTACTCCACACCCTGAAGACAGTGCGGATGGCTGCCGATCACAAGATCCGCTCCCGCATTTACATAGCCCTCCGCCAGCGTATGTTCATAATCTTCCGGATACTCTTTATGCTCCAGCCCCCAGTGTACATACACGGTCAGATAGTCACATTCTTTTTTTGTTTCCTCGATCTTTGCGTTAAGCGCGGCAGCATCATAGGTTGCAAACACTCCAGGTGTCTGGTTTTCGACGTTCCACGAAGCCACCGGGATCACGCGGGATGCCGCGAGAAATCCAAATTTTTTCCTGTTCACTTCTATGATCTGCGGCTCCATTGCGCGCGCTTTATCTTCGCCCGCACCGGCGTAACGGATACCGGCGTCATCCAAAACCGCAAATGTCTCCTCTAACGCCTGCGGTCCGTAATCCAGAATATGATTGTTTGCCAGCGACACGACATCCACACCCATGTCACCAAATGCAGCCACATAAGATGGGTTCACGCGAAAGGTATACTGTTTGTCCTCCATCGCCACACCGCCGGTGCCAAATGGAAATTCCTCATTGACCATCGTGATATCCGCGCCGTTTAACAGTTCCTTCATCTGCCCGGACAAAATTCCATCGATCCCTTTTGCGCTGTAATTCGCAGACACACTGTTTCCAATTAAGATGTCTCCGGTAAATACCAGTGTCGTCGCCGCAGAAGATACGATATTTTCGCCTTCTTCCGTTTCTGTCTCAGACGCCGGTTCCGCCTCCGTCGTCTGTTCCGGCTCCTGTATCTGTTCCTGCGCCTGTCCGGTTGTCTGCTCCGTTTTTTGCTCTGTTGTTGTCGTCTGCGTTTCTGCCATCTCATCCGTTGTCTTTTCATGGACTTTCTGATAGCCAAGCACCAATACCAGTATCACCAAAAGCAGTGAACTGGCATATAAAATTCCCCTTACGATCCTGTTCATATCTTCTCCTCACCGACTCACAAATGTGTTACGCCGTCACTTTATCGGCAACCGCCGGAAGTTCCTTCAACGCATGGATTTCCGGTACCTCATCTCGGATCGTGCCAAATCCATATGCCGCATGGATAAACTTCACTCCGGCTTCTTTACTTGCCTCGTAATCGCCCTCGATGTCTCCCACATAAACCGGATCTTTGATCTGATTGCGCTCCACCACAAGACGTATGTTATATCCTTTGTTTTTTCCGGTATTGCCATAACATTCCATATCTTTGATATAATGGCGGAATCCGAAGAAATCAAGGAACGCTTCAATATATCCCGTCTGGCAGTTGCTCACAATATACAGATCATAGTCCCTGCCAAGCTGTTTCCACACGTCCTCCAGATCCGGATATAATTTTCCTCCATGCATACTGAGATATTCATTTTCATATTTATAACAGTCAAGTAATATTTTTTCCCTGCGCGCATCCTCCACATCCGGGAAAATGATCTTTCCCAGAACATCCATCGTTTTTCCCATGACACGATACATATCCTCTGTCGTAATGTGGACATTGATATCCTGATATTTCTCCCCGATCACCCGGTTCCAGGATTCTGCCACCTGTGGCGCGGAGTCCCATAATGTGCCGTCCATATCAAAAATGATTCCTTTTCGCATAATCTTTCTTCCTTTTCTTTTTTTATACAATTTTAAGGTAATTTTTTAAATTTATCAACCCAAAGTCCCCAAGATAGTGTATAATAATCCTTATCTTGTATTAAAAGGAGAATCACTATTATGAGTCAGGAAAAAGTCGATCGTTATAAAAAAGAGAAAGCAAACCGCAAACAGATCATGAAAAGAGAAAAACGTCTTCTCAATCTGGAGAAAGCCGGCGGATGCATTTTATGTGCCGCAATCCTTTTCTGGGCCGGATATTCTGTTTACAATTATACCCAAAACTCCGGGACTGATCCGGTTGAGACGGTTACTACAGAAGTAGACTTAAATCCTATTTATGACTATTATGCCACTTTACAATAATTTCTATCACAAATTTCGCGAGGTGTTTTTTTATTGCAGACAACTGAAATCATACAATTAATCTGTCTTATTATTTTATTACTGCTGTCCGGTTTTTTTTCCTCCGCAGAGACTTCCCTTACCACAGTAAACCGCATCCGTATGCGGACACTGGCGGACGAGGGCAACAAGCGCGCTGCAAGGGTACTTGCCGTGACAGACAATTCTTCCAAGATGTTAAGCGCTGTTTTGATCGGTAACAATATCGTAAACCTTTCCGCTTCGTCCATTTCCACGTCACTGGCGTTAAAGCTCTTTGGCAGTGTCGGAGTCGGAATCGCAACCGGTATTCTCACACTTTTGATCTTGATCTTTGGAGAAATTTCTCCAAAAAACCTTGCCACTTTATATGCTGACAAACTTGCCATGGCATATTCCGGCGTGATCGCATTTCTGATGACCATTCTTACACCGGTCATCTACATCGTAAACGCCCTGTCCTTTCTGTTACTGAAACTCTTCCGTATTGATCCGAACAGTGCAGCCAAACAGATGACGGAAAAAGAACTGCGGACCATCGTGGATGTCGGACATGAAAACGGTATTATCGAATCTGAAGAACACGAGATCATCAATAATGTCTTTGATTTTAATGACGCGCAGGCAAAAGAGATCATGGTTCCCCGTATCGATATGACCATGGTGGAGGTCAACTGCTCTTACGATGACCTGCTTGCCATCTTCCGTGAGTGCCAGTATACCCGTCTTCCGGTTTATGAAGACACGACGGACAATGTTGTCGGTATCTTAAACATCAAGGATCTCCTGCTTTTAACCGACACCAGCCAGTTTTCGATCCGTGCGCTCATGCGGGAACCGTTTTTCACTTATGAGCACAAAAATACAGCAGAGCTTTTTCACGAAATGAAAAAGAATTCCATCAACATTGCGATCGTTTTAGATGAATACGGAACTACTGTCGGTCTGATCACACTCGAAGATCTGATCGAAGAGATTGTCGGAGACATCCGGGATGAATATGATGCAAATGAAGAAGCCGATCTGACAAAAATAAGCAAGCATGAATATCTGGTCTCCGGTTCCATGAATTTAGATGATCTGTGTGAAACACTTGATCTTCCATTTTCATCCGAAGATTATGATACGGTTGGTGGTTATGTGATCGGTCTGTTAGATCATTTTCCAAAAGAAGGTGAGGTTATCACCACAAAAGACGGGTTTACTTTCTTTGTGAAAAAAATGGATAAAAACCGTGTGGAGAAAATTCTTCTTACGATGCCGGAAAAATCAGAACAAACGGCAGATTTATAAGCACACGATCTCCGGTCAGGACATGAAATTATGTCCTGACCGTTTTTGATTCCTTTTTTATTTTTGATTCTGAACCATAAATTTTTTATAAAACTCAGTTAAGTTCTCTTTATCCATAGGATCCGGGGCTGCGTAAAGAGCCTCCCGCATTGCACAGATCGTATCGTGATCAAACTGATACGTTATGACTGCATTTTTGTTCTGCTGATTGGCAAATGTCTGCTCCAGCGCGTTTTGATAGTCCGGATCCTGCTTCCAGATGGACGTTTCCCTTAAACCACCCTCTTCTGACGCCCTGCTGTAATATTTTGCCGAAATAAAACGTGTCGTCCCCGAGGGCAGGACTTTTTGTGGCGCACTGTCCGTAATATGAACCGTAACCTTATACCTCGTCCGGTTTCCCACACTGTCTGTCGCAAGGTACGTCTCCGTCACACTGCCATCCGCTGTAAAGCCTGTAAAGTCTGTTGTGGCATAGTCCATCACCCGGAAGGAATTGCCCTGCTCAGCGTGATCGCCGCCTGGAATTTCTCCGTCCTCCTCATCCGTTGCCTTTGCGTGGCTCAAGAGTTCCTCCTCTGTGATATAACCGCTCTGTGCCTGTTCAAGTGTGTAATACAGATCATACGCCTCGATCAGTGGTCCGTAATCCCATACCCGGTACATATTTGCAACTGCCATGTCCTGGCTGTTCAGCTGTGGAACCTCACCCTGATAATCCGGGCTTACATTTCCATAGGTAACTGCCCCGGCATCCCGCGCAAGCGCAAAGAACTCGCCCGCCGGATATTCCGTATCATCCGCGATATAGGTTTCCGGATATTTTGCCTCGATATCTTTGGCAAACGCCCAGCCTACTCCGGTTCCTGTCACGTCTTCTACCACTTCTTTCCCGGACTCTGCGTCCACAAAGGACTTCGTTGTCCGGATCTTTAAGTCCTCCGATCTCGCCAGCTTCACGGTATCGGTCAGCTGGGAATAATCCGCTCCGCCATTGTTGTCAAAATAGTCATCCCCTTCGGTCTGGCATACGCCCATATACGCGATGTCGAACCGGTGCTGCCATGCTGCAAACAGGGTAACCGGAATATCTTCATTGTAGACACTTCCCGGCGCGAATCTCGGAAGCCCGGTCTCTACGATGTTTCCGGCGCCGTCCACCTGTGCCGTGTTCCAGCCCGCGAAATCATACCCGGTCTTTGTAAAGTTGTTTTCCCGGATGATGTAGTCCACACCTCTTGTCTTTTCATCACCTTTGACCGGATCGTTCATCTCCATTCCGCCGCCGTCATTCGTATTGCCGTCATAGTAAACGAATACGTTATACGTCCAGTGCGCGTACAGCGTGATGTCCTGCTTTGGTGTATAGGCATCCCCGCCCCTTCCGACACACACTCCGCCATCCGGCGCCGTGTACCATCCGGTAAAGTAATACCTTACCCATCCTTTGTTATCCTCACTGAGTTCCCAGTACTCATCCTCCTTGGATGCGTTCGGGAGTGTTACCCCGTTATCATGCCATGCCGCATAAAGATTCCTGGTCTTTCCCGGTTCCGCGATATTCATTACGGACTGCTCATCCGTATAGGAGATCCCGACAGCCGCCGGGCTCAATTTCCAGCCCGTGAAATCCGAAACTACACTGTCTGATCCTCGTTCCACGCTGTTTCCGCCATTTACATCATATCCGATGGTAAATCCACGGGTAAACCCGTTTTTATTCAGTTTTGCTGCCACACCATAGTTGATCGTCTGATCCTGCATGGAGCCGCCGGTCGCACCGTTTCCTTCAAAATGGACAGTATAATTCTTTGGATAATAGCAGACATAAAACGTATTCTCCGCAGAAACATTTTTGCATACATACTCCTGTCCGCCGGTATCCGCCACGGTCGTTCCCGCCGGTGACGGGTCTGTCCTCACGATCGCATAGTTCCGGTAATTTTCCGGTGTCTGCGTATATTTCACGGTGTAATTATCACCGCCCCACACCGTTTCTGTCTTATCCGTACCAAAATAGTTCCAGCTGCCGCCCTCATATTTATAGTTCCTGCTGGTCTGTTTGTAGCGATCCCATACCACCACGTCATTTCCATACGCCCGCTTGGTAAAAGCGTTAAAATCCCGGAAAGAAAGGTTCGATGTCACGGTCTGCGCTGTTGCCGCGGAATCCGTCCACACCATGACTTTCCCTCTCTTATAACAGTCCGTCGGCATGTTGATCACAAGCCTCCTGCCGCTGTGAGTCACCACATATCTGCCAACCGTAGGCAGCCAGACACTTTCCGCTCCGCCCTCGATAACCAGGTTTCCGCTGTTCTCCTGTCCGAAATGCTGCACGTCATGCCCGTTGCTCCAGAAGCTGCCGCCGATAATGGTCGTGGTTCCCGCATGAAAAATTCCTGCACCTGAACTGTCATAAATGGATCCGCCCGTAACGGTAAGGTTTCCACTGTTTACAACGCCGTTTACCGCCGTACCGTGAATGGATCCGCCGCTTACGGTCAGTGTGCCGCCGTTTGCCACGTTGCTGTTTCCTTTGTTGTGACGGATGTCCCCACTGGAGATCGTGCCTGTTCCAAAATTTCCTATGCCGGATGCACCATTGCTATGCACATATCCCCCGGTCATGGTAAGCGTTCCGGACGAGTAAACTCCATTGCTTCCATTGTTACAAATTTCTGTGCCGGATGCGCCGCTCCCAATGGTAAGGCTTGTGGAAGATAAAATACCGTTTTCCCCATTGTCATGGATCCTGCCGCTATTTACCGTTGTCGTTCCAACGTTTGAAATTCCGGTCGATGTATTGCGGTAAATCTCCCCTCCATTCATGGTAAAGGTTCCATATCCGTTTTCGACATAGACTCCGGCATTGGAAAAGTCACTGACTGTCCCACCATTCATCTCTACCTTTCCACTCTGGATCGCAATGCCGACTCCTGCTTCACTCCGGTTTCCGGCAATCAGACCGCCATTGATATAAGCCAGTCCTCTGTTTCCTCCGCCGACATAGATCCCTGCTCCTTTGTTCTGATTTACGATGCCGCCATGGAAATACAGCGTACCATAGGAACTAATCCCGTTATTTCCGTTGTTATAGATATTTCCACCGGCAACGCTGACCGTTCCGCCAGAAGAACCGATCCCGGACTGCTCATTACCATAGATACTGCCGTCATAGACATTGATGACGCCGCCTTCCCGGCACCAGATCCCATGTCCGCCGCGTGTGCCGCTTCCACAATCCCATGACTTGCAGCCTGTGATATAGGTGCCGGATTTCACATTTACGGTTCCACCGAAATTTACGACAATGGCACTGCGGTATTTGGAATTTCCACCGTTGATCACGACATTTTCCAGTGTCAGGGTATTGGCCACGTTAAAGACCGGCGCGCCGTTTTCCTTGACGTCTGCGTTGGCATCACCATCATCTGTCCGTATTGCATTTCTCAATGTATGTCCATTTCCATGCAATGTCTTTACTCCATATACAGAAATACCTGTTGGATATTTCGTACTATATCCATCTCGCTTTTCTAATGTAATGTCATTCAGAAGATAGATATCTGCTGTCATTTTTCTATCGCATGCTTCATTTAAACCTGCCTGCGTTGATATATACGCACTAGATCCAACCCAGTATATATCACTCGTGGTTACCGCTTTTGTTTCATCTGGATCTACTACCAATAGGCTAACCAATGCCATGCAGCCTATCAGCAAACCATTCAGGATTCTTTTCTTTAAGTCACCCGGAACTTTCAATTTTTTTATCATATATAGTCCTCTTAATCATTGTAATAGTGCTCCTCCGCCTCTGTTGAAATCAGATCGTCTACCACTTTCCCCGATGCTTTTCCATAGCACATATAGTCATAGTAATATAATTTCCAGTTCTTTCCATACTTTGGATTTAATTCATCATAATAGTTTGCACGATAATATCCTGGATCAAACCCGCCGATTGCAGGTGAAATTGCACCTTCACCTGCTGGCATACCATCATTCACAAACTGCAGAATTGCGTTATCTGTAGTAAATCCTGCCGCCTCAACATCTGGACAACCATTCAGATACTGCCGGGCATTGAACACAGCCGCGTAATCAATGCCATTGCATACCGTGTTGCCATAAGCGCATTCGTAATGACTCTCGCAACCATACTCATCCGCATTTCTGCTCGCTGCAGACACCGCATTCATCTTGTCCACATCAAACGCATAACCATCCACCACAATGCTGTTATACGCCCACTGTCCCAGATAATGTCCATCCGTCTCATCCATACTATAATAATAAGACGCATCGGAGATCAATCCTCTTGCCACCATGCCGTTCCAGTGATAGAACACCACTCTGCCATAAGGATCATAGCCCCATCCGGTCGTGATCAGCGTACCATCCTGATTGGCAAAACCATAGTCACGTCCGTTCGCAAAACCAAACCAGCCGCTCTGCTCCATGGCTCCGTTGGCGTTCAGATAATAAACCTTGTCTCCGACAAAGGTGATCTGATCTTTATAGAGATAGCCCTGTGCGTCAAAGTAGCAGGTATAACCCACACCCGGACAATACCGGAAGGTTGTAAATACTTCATGTCCTTCCGTATCAAAATAGATGATGTGCTCTCCATCCGGATGATAGGTCAGCTTGTCCTTCATCGGGGAACCGTCTGCCTGTAAATAATAGGTATTTTCCCCATCAAAAAAGAATACATCCTTTGCAAGTGTACCGTCTGCTTTTGTATAATGGGAACCATCCCAGTTGCCGCCATCTTTGGATAAGCTGTAATACGGCACATTCCGTCCGCCTTTTGCGGTATCCGCTGTTTCTGTCGTTTCTTCTATCGCAGCTTCACTGGTCATACCTTCATCTGTTGTATCCGCAAGCACTCCGACCGGCGCTGCTCCTGCCAGTCCTGCAACTGCCATTGCCAGTAATAATAATTTCATTCCTTTGTTTTTCATAATTAATTCTCCTTTTCCTCTTCTTTTCTTATGCGGTAACTTTCCGCGTATATTGCACTGATTCTATCTTACCATTGAAAAAGGGAAAAAAATATGTATTTTCTTCTTACTTTATCGACAACGCTTTATTTGCTCCATGCCCCGTAATAAACGATATCCTCCTGAACCTCCTGTGAAAAGTCCGCAATATAATCATTCCAGTCATGCCAGCCTTCAAACACCATACCGTCTGCCTTCGGCGTGCATGGCTCTTTGATCTTTTCCCCGTCTGCCACCACAAAGGATTTGTAGCAGTCCGCATCTGCCTGCATATCCTCCTTATTCCAGTAAAATTTTACGGTATGCGACCCTTTCTTATCCTTCTCTTTATCCAGTATCGCTGTTCTGCTGTAGGAAACCCTTCCTTCTCTTCCATTTGGATAACGAAACATTTCCTCCACCTCCATTCCCAAAAGTCCCTTCTTCTCATCTGCTCCCCAGATCCTGACGCAAACATCGGAATCGGTACGAAGCTCCGCAGTGATCGCCGCAACCGCTTCTGCCAGAAATATGCTCTCATCTGTCTCTTCTTCTGTCCCGCTTTCTGCCTTTTTCATTTCCCGTTCCACCGTTGTCTCCACCGCTGTTCCGAGATTTGCCTTTAACTCCATCTCTCTTGCATTCCGCCCGCTGATCGCGCAGACGGTTCCAAGACAGCAGATTCCCGTTAATGCCACAAAAACACATATGATCAGATTTTTCATCCCTCTCCCCCGCTTTCCTGCTTTCTCGCTACTGAAACCGCAATCTGGTAACGCTTTCTTTTTCCTGCGTCATTGCTGACTGCGATCCTAAGCGTATATATCCCGGATTTTTCAAAGCACAGCATCCCATCCTGCGTCTGCCCATATGCCGCCACTTCATTTCCCGTTTTGTCCAATACTTTTTCCAGCAGAAAATCATACGTTCTCCCGTCTTTATCTGCCGCAGTAATATAATCCGTCACTTTGTAATCCTGCCCTGCCACCAGGACACGCTCCCCGAATGTTTCTGTCAGCACCGGTTCCGGTTTTGCCGCCTCTGTCTGCAGCACCTTATAATCTTTGTAGTCCGTATAGCAGATACTGCCGGGCTTTATCGCTGCCCCCGCCATCCTTAGCAGCCCCTGCTTTCCATCCGCGCCCCCAAAAAGAAATGCAACCAGAAAAAGTGCCACCGCCACCGCCGCGATCCCACGTCCAAAATGTCTGATGATCTGTTCCATCTCTTTCTCCTATCCGCAGATCCCTGCAAGAAACGCAAGTACCGCCTTGCGCAGTACCCCACCTTCACTGTATAGTCCTGCATAGAATATCAGAAAGCCGATCCCTGTAACTGCCGCAAGAATCCCGCTTCCATACTCTCTTAAAATCTCTTCCATCATTTCCTCCTAAAATCCGGTAAAAAGGTCAAAGATCCGGATCACTGCCTGTAATAACGCACCTCCGAAAAGCACAAAAAGAACCGCACCTCCGATTTCTTCTATCAAACGCTCCATGTCTCTTTCCTCCTCTATCTCGCCACGCCGCGCAGCTGCTTTTTTTCTTCTATTCCAAGAAGCGGTACTTCATAGGAATACGAAAGGATCACTTCCGCCAGAGAAAGATCGCCGTCCGCATCATACTCACAGGGTGTCACCGTCAGATCGTAACCCGCCTCCTCCGCCTGTTTTTTACAATGTTCCATTACCTGCGCGTTAAAGTTGCTGTCCTCGATCTCCGCGATCACATCTGCCTTGTATTCATCTGCCCGCACACTGGAAAAGACACCGGAAACCACACTGATACACACGAAAAATCCGAGCAGCATCAGAAGAATACCTGTAAAAAACTGAACAATCTGTGCCATATCATCCTCCTAACTGCATGCTGCCGAGCATTGCCAGCATAACTACCATGCCAAATGTCATATCCACTGCCATTTTTGCGCAGGCTGCCGCCATCGGATAGGAAAACACCATATCCATCTTAAACTTTGCATGTTCTCCGGATGCCTCCTGTATCTGTTCCTGCATCTCGTGGATCCGCCGGATCAGATGCTCCACCTGGGCATCCACATCCCCATTTCCATTTTCCGCGACCGCATAAAGCATCTGCATACAGGATGTGATCTCCGGTATCTCAAATTCTCCGAAAAATGCGGTATAGGACTCCACATCATCCGGTTTTTCTTCAATGCGGCGCAAAAGCTCATCCAGCTGTGACGCAAACAGTTCTGCGGCGTTTTCTCTGGACTTTCTCAGTGACACATACACATTGTTGCTTTGCATGAGCAGTGCCAGATCCATCAGCCATTGCGGAAAACGCACATACAGTTCACGCCTTACCGTATCCTTCGCCAGCTTGTAACCGATCCTGTGCTGAAACAGCAAAAAGACCGCCAGTCCAAGGCACACCACCGCAGGCAGGGTTTTTTCAAGGATCATGCCTGCTGCCGCCGCTGTAAAGAACGGTGCCGAAAACAGAATACTCTTTTTCCGCTCCCGATCCGGATCATAGTGCATGACTGTTTCATAACCGGAAAGCACCAGTTTTTCATCGCAGACCTGTCGTTCACTGAGCCAGTCCGCCGTCAGATTTTTCGAACTCTTATAAAATACAAATAAATGGAAAATAATCAGAATTGTTGATGTGAGCTGTACGATAGGATAAGAAAAAATGTCAAATGTTCCGTTTGACGGGAACAGTGCTCCTGCCCAGTTTAAGGCATATAAAACCGCACCGCACAAAAATGTGGAAAAGATAATGCAAAGCACGGTCTCCACATGCCGCTGCTTCTTTTCTGCCTGCAGCCGGTAACAGCTGCGCTTCCACACATCCGCGTCCTGCAAAAGCAGATTGACCGAATGCTCAAACTCGCCGCCCCGTTCTTCCACACGCAGCATCAGCTCATTGGCTGTCTGTATCTTTTCCGCAGGATAGGCCGCCGCAATACCGGAAAGCGCCTCTCTTAAAACTCCGGCATCGGTGTCTGCCACTCCCCGGTCAATATGAAAGACCGCCTGTTCCATCACTTCATACATCCCGCCCTCTTTCATGACACGCATACAGTCTTTTAATGACGCGTAGATCTTCTGATGTTTTAAAAAAGAATATAACATCTGATCTACATACTGTCCTGCCTCGGAAAAACGCTTCTGTTCATACATGCGCTCATACATCGCAAGGATTAAAAGCGGCAGTATCAAAAGTGACGAGATCACGACCGCCAGTATAAACGGCGGTAAAAGCCGAAAGATCAGACCAAGCGCGATGCTTCCGGTCAAAACGCCGAGGATCAAAAACAGATGTGTCTTAGACGAATAGTGATATCCATACATATGGACTTCCCGCGCCAGGTTCTTATGGCTCAACAGTCCAAGCACCTGTATTTTTCTTTTTTTTACAAACATTCCGCTTCCCCTTCCCCCTTTCTCTGATCGAACCGGTCGCAGACAAACGGATCCGTGATCCCCGCACGGTGAAGCTGCTTTTTCACATCGGCAGGCAGTTCCCGCCGGATCAGTTTTCCATCCTCGACCAGCCGGTACATACGGTTATGCTCCTCTTCCCTTGTAAAAAAGCAGACCTGGTCAATATAACGGAACAGCTTTCCCTCCTTTGTGCGGACACAGCGGATCAGGATCCCGATATTGACAAACTCATAAATACGGTTCTCCATACGCGCCATATCTCCTGTCTGCCCCATCATATTGAGCAGACGGTCGGGTAGTTCCCGCAGATCTTTGACATGGATCGTGGAAAAACCGTTCACCCCTGTACTCCATTGCTCCAAAAGAAAGCGCACCTCGGTAGAACGCGCCTCCGAGAGCACAAGCCACTGTGGGTTCTGACGCAGACACGCCTTGATCGCTTCCGTATATCCAAAGCTTCCTCCCACACGCAGTTCCACATAGTCACTGCCCGGATGGATATCCCCGTAATGCAGTTCCAGCGAATCCTCGATCGTGATTACCCGCTCATCCGGCGGGATAAACTGCATAAAAAATTTCGCGCATTCCGTCTTTCCCACTCCCGGTGTCCCGCCAAACACAAAATTCATCTTCGCGCGGACACAGTTCGCTAACAGGCTTAAAACCGGCAGACTCACATAGCCGCTTTCCAACAGCTCCTCTGCGGTATTTCGCACGACCGGCGGAGATTTCCGGATACAGATACTGGTCCCGGAAACCGCCGCAGATTCATGTACGATACTGATGCGCAGTTCATTCGTATCTGCCTCAAGCACCTGATTCGCCTGATTAAACGGACGGTTCATACAATTTGCGATATCGTGCGTAAACTGCATGACAAACCGCTCACTGACAGATTCGGGCGCCGGATAGCGCCCTTTCTCCAGATCTGTGATCCAGATATTTCTGCCGTTATAATCGATATCCGTCACACTGTCCTGTACCAGATACGGATAAAAGATCCCGAAATGTTTCTCACTTAACTCAAACGTGATCGTTGCACTCAACCAATTCCCCCTTTCGCCCGCTTTTCCTTAGGCCGGGAGCTGTGCGGATGCCGCTTCAAAAAATCCCGTAATGATCTTATTCATCTGTTCGGCTACTACGCCATTGGAAGACAATATTGCCACAAGAATCCCGATTAACAGAACTCCAACCGCAAAAGCTGCCATTGCCGGGGTAAAATGTTTGATGATCTGTTCCATAGATGTTTCCTCCTTTAATAAAAAAACTGTAACAATAACTGCCGCATGACCGGGTGGATCAGTGTCACGGTTCCGACGGCCGCAAGGAACAAAAACAAAGACACGATTCCGCCTGTCATGATCATTCGCAGAAGCTTTAAAATTCTCCTGCAACTGTGCCAGAGCCAACTGTGCGTCCGGTAATATCTCCGCTTTATGAGCGCAAGCTGTCTGTGATACCAAAAAGCACGCAGCCGCATAGACACTGCCTTTTTTCTTTCTGACATACTCTTTTCTCCAATTGGAATGTTTTTGAATAATACTTTGAAATGTTAGAAATCCTGAATGTTAGATTTGCATCAAGATAATTAAGACTCTTTTATCATACTACTTTTTCTCAGATTGTAAATAGTTTTCCGTCAGTTTATACTTTTTTTATAAATAGAACGCAAAAAGACCAGAAATCCGCCATCCGGCAGACTTCTGATCTTTTCTGTATTCCGCGTAAAATTATTCTTCTTTTGCTTCCTCTTCCTGCGGCGCCACTTCGATGCCAAGCTCCTCTAACTGCTTTTCATCTACCACATCCGGCGCGTTGGTCATCAGATCCGACGCATCCTTTACCTTCGGGAACGCAATGACATCACGGATAGAATCCGCATGTACCATATGCATCACAAGACGGTCAAGTCCGTAAGCAAGTCCTGCGTGAGGCGGTACTCCGTACTGGAACGCATCTAACAGGAAACCAAACTGCTCATGCGCTCTCTCTTTGGTAAATCCGAGCACCTCAAACATCTTCTCCTGGATATCATCCTGATGGATACGGACGGAACCGCCGCCAAGCTCTGTTCCGTTTAATACGATGTCGTATGCCTTTGCGCGCACCGAACCAGGATCGGAATCGATCTTATCCCAGTCTTCTTCCATCGGCATCGTAAACGGATGATGCATTGCCATGAAACGGTTTTCTTCATCTGACCACTCGAGGAGCGGAAACTCTGTTACCCAGAGGAAATTGTACTGGTTCGGATCAAGCAGATCCAGCTCTTTTGCCAGCTCTAAACGCAGAGCGCCAAGCACGTTCCATACAATCTTGTTTTTGTCTGCCGCAAAGAGCAACAGATCTCCCGGCTTTCCTTCCATTGCCTGAACCAGGTTGCTTAATTCTTCTTCTGTCATGAATTTTGCAAAAGAAGACTTGTAAGTACCATCTTCATTGATTGAGAGATAAGCAAGTCCCTTTGCACCGTAACCCTTTGCAAATTCAACCAACTTATCGATCTTCTTTCTCGGCATTGCGCCCTGTCCCTCGGCATTGATACCACGCACGGAACCACCGTTCTCAAGCGCACCGGTAAACACACCGAAACCGCATCCTTTTACGACATCCGATACGTCATGTAATTCCATGCCAAAACGGGTATCCGGCTTATCTGAACCGAAGCGGTCCATTGCTTCCTGCCATGGCATACGTTTTAACGGGATCTGTACATCCACGCCGATTGCTTCTTTGAAAATGTATTTTAAAAGACGCTCGTTTACTTCGATCACATCATCGATATCTACAAAGGAAAGCTCCATATCTGCCTGTGTAAATTCCGGCTGACGGTCTGCACGCAGATCCTCATCACGGTAGCAGCGGGCAATCTGGAAATAACGGTCAAAACCGGACACCATCAAAAGCTGTTTAAACAACTGCGGAGACTGCGGCAGCGCATAGAAAGAACCCGGATGCACACGGCTCGGTACAAGGTAATCTCTTGCGCCCTCCGGTGTGGATTTGCACAATGTCGGTGTCTCGATTTCAAGGAATCCCTCTTTTGACATAAAATCACGCATCAGATACGCAACTTTGCTGCGCATCATCAGGTTGCGCTGGATATCCGGTCTTCTTAAATCCAGATAACGGTATTTCAGGCGGATCTCATCCTTCGTCTGGCTGTTTTCTTCGATCTGGAACGGCGGTGTCTGTGATTCGGACAGCACGCGGATATCTGTGGCGATCACCTCGATATCTCCGGTCTTTAACGCTTCATTGACTGCTGCGGAACGTTTCTGTACCGTACCGGTCACAGCAATGACAAATTCGCTTCTGAGCGTTCCTGCCTTTGTAAATCCATCTGCTCCTACACTGTTTTCATCAAACACGATCTGAAGGATCCCGGAACGGTCTCTTAAATCGATAAAGATCAGACTTCCCAGATTCCTTCTTTTCTGTACCCATCCCATGACGGTGACGGTCTGCCCGATATTTGCCGCAGAAACCTCCGTACATCTGTGGGATCTTTTCATGCCTCTCATTGACTCTGCCATGAGTATTTCCTCCTGATTTATCCTGTAATTTCAATTTGATTTAACAATTATTTATTAAAAAACTCCACAAAATCGGTATAGCCCTCTGCGGTAAGTTTTTCTTTCTGGAACTTTTTGTTCTTGTTCATGCGTGTCACTAAGATCTGTTTTCCTGCGGCACGCTCGTCCGCTGCCTGTTTCATGACCTCGCAGAGCTTGTCGTTCGGATAGCCCTTTTCGATCAGATATGCGGTCTTCTCCTGGGACGGAACTTTAAATCCGCTCTCTAAAAGCAGCATGATGATACGCTCAAATCCGATGGAAAATCCACACGCCGGAACATCCTGTCCGGTAAATTTTCCGATCATCTTGTCGTAACGTCCGCCGCCGCCACAGCTTCCGCCGAACTCCGGCATCGCGATCTCAAAGATCGTTCCGGTGTAATAAGACATCCCGCGCACCAGTGTCGGATCAAATACCAGCTTGAAGAAATCGCCCTTTGTCGCCTCGACTGCGGTAATGATATCTTTAAAATCGGTCATGACATCCGCATCTAAATATTCACCCAGAGTGTCTGCCAGATACTGCACGCCATCCTCTGCTTTTTCCACGCCGGCAAACAGTGACTGATACTTTTCAATGCTCTCTTTCGCGAAACCGGATTTTTCCAGTTCCTCTGCCACACCGTCCAGTCCGATCTTGTCCATCTTATCCAGAATAATAAATACAACGTCAAAATCTTTTTCTTCAAATCCGCTGTAAGCAGCCATCGCTTTTAAGATGCGGCGCTCATTGATCCGGATCTCGAAGTTTTTAAATCCAAGTTTTCCAAGTGTGGTAGTCGTCGCCTGGATCAGCTCGATCTCCGCTAAATTGGACGGCTCACCAAGGATATCGATGTCACACTGTGTAAACTGACGGAAACGTCCTCTCTGCGGACGGTCTGCTCTCCATACACTGCCGATCTGAAGCGCCTTAAACGGGGACGGCAGATTGTTCGCGTTGTTCGCGTAAAAGCGGGAAAGCGGTAAGGTCAGATCATAGCGCATACCGGAATCGACCAGGTCACTTTCGCTTTTCGCGTTTGCAAGGTCTAACTTTTCTCCGCGTTTTAACACTTTAAAAATAAGTTTTTCATTCTCACCGCCCTGATTGCTGCACAGATTTTCAATGTGCTCCATGCACGGCGTGTCGATCGGGGTGAATCCGAAACTCCGATAAGTTTCTTTTATGATATTCACCACATAATCGCGGATCTGCATTTCTTCCGGTAAAATATCTTTCATACCTGTGACAGGTTTCTTTACTAATGCCATGAAATTTCCTCCATTTTCTTTGCTTTTCTGTCTATCATTTCATCAATCCGTGCCAGGTAGCTGGTCACGTCCTTGACATTTTCTGCGCGTTCCGTGCGTGCTCCGTGATCAAGCACAAATTTTGTGGAAGCACCTGCACCAAGTGCCATTATAGTCTGTTTTTCCTCCATAATCAAGACATTATAAATGCCTGCCTTGCCCGGCTTCGCATAACCGACATTCTCAAAATTTCCCGCCATATTTTTCTGGCGGTAAAGATAATACGGGGTCAGCCCCATCTGTTCTGCCGCATGTGCCGCCACATCCAGATGCGCCTGCGTATTCTCGATCTTTAATTCCTTATACCGATCCTTAAATATGTTAAGTCTCGCCGCCCGCTTGATCGCAAGCGAGTGGATCGTGATATTGTCCGGATCGAGCGCCTTTAACCGTTCCATTGTATACGCGACATCCTCGATCGTTTCCTCGGGCAGTCCCATGATCAGATCCATGTTTATATTGTCAAATCCGATCTTTCTTGCCAAATGGAAGGTCTCTTCGATCTGTTCTACCGTGTGATGTCTGCCCAGAATGTCCAGCGTTTTCTGTTTCATGGTCTGCGGATTGATCGATATCCTTGAAATGCCGTGCCAGTGCAGCACCTCCAGCTTTTCTTTTGTGATGCTGTCCGGTCTGCCCGCTTCCACCGTAAATTCCAGAAGATCCGAGAGATCAAAGCTGCACTTGATCTTGCGGATCAGGCGGTCTAGCTGCGCCGCGCTTAAAGTCGTCGGCGTTCCGCCGCCGATATAGATCGTATTTAATTTCCGGTTCTTACATTTTTCCGCAGTAAAATCGATTTCTTTTTCCAGTGCGTCAAGATACGCGTCCACGCGGTCTCTCCACGCGGAAATCGGATAAGAGGTAAACGAACAGTAAAGACAGGTGCTCGGGCAGAACGGAATCCCGATATAAATGCTGTAGCCATGCTCATAATCGAGCTTTTGCAGCAGCGCAAGCTCCCGCTTTGCAATGTCGAGAGACAGCTTTGTTTTGCCATCCGAACAGTAGTAAGTGTCCTTCATATAAGACGCGATCTCATCCCTGCTCTTTCCCTCTTCCAAAAGCTGCATCGGGATCTTGACCGGGCGTATCCCGCTTAATGTTCCCCACGGAAGTGTAATCCCCGTGTGTTCGGAAAGCATTGTATAAAGCACCCGCTTCAGGCGGTTTTTTACCTCTTTGCGGTCAGCTCCCGCAACCGGAACGATCTGCTCGTTTAACGGCTTATCTTCACGCTTTTCTTTCTCTTTCCAGACCGACAGCCGGATCTCATCTGTGGCATACTGACATTCCATATAAAATAAGACCGGCTCATCCGTCTGTTTTTCCTGTACCGACACATACACATCTTCTGCCGGATAAAAAGACTTTACCAGGGAATGAATGTCGTATTCAAACCCTGGCTGATTTAATTTCACGATGATCATAAAAAACTCTTTTCCTAAAAATACGGATTGTATACACGTTCGTGCTCAATCGTCGTCTCCTCGTTATGTCCCGGATAGACACGCACATATTCCGGAAGCACCAAAAGCTTCTCTTTTACGGTGCGGATCAGATCCGACATACTGCCCTTCGTGAAGTCCGTGCGTCCGATGGATTCGCAAAACAGGGAATCACCGGAAAACAGCGCATTTTCCTTCAAGAAGTAGTAGCACACGCCGCCAACGGTATGTCCCGGTGTGTGCAGCACACGGATGGAGAAACCTGCAAGATCAAGCATCTCCCCGTCTTTTACAAAGACATCCGCATGAAATACCAGACCGCTCGTTCCCGCCATCGCGCAGAGGTTCAGCGCCGGATTCTCCAGCGTCTCTTTTTCCAGCTCATGCGCATAGATCTGCACACCAAAATGTGATGCCACATCCGCTGCCGCTGTCGCATGATCGAAATGACCATGGGTCAGAAGTACCGCGACCGGACGCAGCCCTTCTTTTTCTATCTGCTCGATCAGATAATCCGCAGCTGCGCCCGGATCTATGATGATCGCTTCCTTTGTCTCCGTATTTGCCGCAAAATAACAGTTGGTACAAACCGGTCCTACCTGATAGGAATATACTTTTAATTTTGCCATGATTTCTCCTTATTCTGTCCGTGATCCGTCAGCCTGTTGTACGCTCAATGTCGATCACGCTCTCGATCTGGCGCACCTTCTCAACCAGACGCTCCAGTTCTTCTTTTCCTTTGACGCTGAACGATACCGAAATCGTCGCGATCCCCTGCTTGCTGGTCTTGGAATTGATCCCGCTGATACTGATCTCCCGTTCGGTAAAGATCTTTGTGATATCCACAAGAAGGCCTTTTCTGTCATGGCAGAAGATCTTGATCTCCGCGATATAAAGTCCCTTGCCTTCTCCCTCGGTATCCTGCTGCCATTCGGCATCGATCAGGCGCGCACGCTCCATGTCAGAGAGATTGATGATGTTGATACAGTCGGTCCGGTGTATGGAAACACCTCTGCCCCGCGTTACAAAACCAACGATCTCGTCCCCCGGTACCGGGCTGCAGCATTTGGAAAAATGCACTGCCACATCATAAAGTCCCTTGACAATGATGCCACTCTTTGAACGGACAACCGGTGTTGCCGCCGCTTTTTCCTTGTTTTCCGCCACTGCTTCCAGCACATCCGCGTCCGTCATCTGGATCGGATGATCCTTATGGTATTCTTCCAGCATGCGGTTTACGATCTGACCTTCCTTTAAACCGCCGTGGCCGAGTGTCGCAAGGCACGCATTCCAGTCATGAAAGCCGTATTTATGCAGTATCTTACTCTGATACTCCGGTTTATTGATATCGGAAAGATTGATATTCTTCGTCTTACAGTACTGGGCGATCAGTTCTTTTCCCTTTACAATGTTCTCTTCCTTTAACTCACTGCGAAACCACTGGTTGATCTTATTTTTTGCCTGTGTACTCTTTACGATATTTAACCAGTCTCTGCTCGGTCCCTTGGAATTCTGTGAGGTTAAAATCTCGATCCGGTCACCGTTCTGGATCACATAGTCGATCGGAACCAGCTTTCCGTTTACCTTCGCTCCGATCATCTTATTTCCGACCGCCGAATGGATGCTGTACGCAAAATCCACCGGTGTCGAACCGTTCGGCAGGTTTTTGACATCACCGGTCGGTGTAAAGCAGAATACCGTATCTGAAAACAGGTCGAGATCGCTCTTTAAGAGACTCATAAATTCCCGGTTATCGGACATATCTCTCTGCCACTCCAGGATCTGTCTGAGCCAGCTTAATTTTTCTTCTTCCTGGTTCTGGACATTCTTTCCGTCGGATGCCTCTTTGTATTTCCAGTGTGCCGCGATACCATACTCCGCGGTACGGTGCATCTCATAGGTACGGATCTGGATCTCAAACGGCTGTCCGGTCGGTCCGATCAGCGTTGTGTGCAGGGACTGATACATATTCGGCTTCGGCATCGCGATATAGTCCTTAAAGCGTCCCGGGATCGGCTTGTACATCTCATGGATCACACCGAGCGCCGCATAACAGTCCTTTACGGACTCCACGATAATACGGATCGCAAACAGATCATAGATCTGGTCGATTGTCTTTCCCTGGTTTTTCATCTTTTTATAGATACTGAAAAAATGCTTTGCGCGTCCCTCAATATCCGCCTTGATGCCTGCCGCTTCGATGCTCTTTTTCACCTCGCCGACAAGCTGCTGCACATAATCATCACGCACACTCTTTCTGAGTGCCACCTTCTCGACCAGATCATAGTACGCTTCCGGTTCGAGATATTTGAGTGAAAGGTCATCCAGCTCGATCTTGATCTTGGAAATACCAAGACGCTGCGCGATCGGCGCATAGATGTCCATCGTCTCACGCGCCTTTTCCTTCTGCTTCTCCGGCGTCATGTATTTTAAAGTACGCATATTATGCAGACGATCCGCCAGTTTGATCAGGATGACACGGATATCCTTTGCCATCGCAAGAAACATCTTTCGTAAATTTTCCGCCTGTACTTCCACCTTGTCCGCGTCATACGCAAGCTGTCCGAGCTTGGTAACACCGTCCACCAGAAGCGCGACCTCAGCGCCGAACTCCTCTGTGATCTCCTCCACGGTCATAACCGTGTCTTCCACCACGTCATGGAGCAGCCCTGCAACGATCGTCTCCTTGTCCAGCTCAAGCTCCGCCAGGATGATCGCAACACATAACGGATGGATAATATAGGCCTCTCCGGACTTTCTGACCTGTCCCTTATGCGCCTCATCCGCCACATGGTATGCTTTTTCGATCATGGAAATATCGTCGGAAGGATGATATTTACGCACGCTGGCTATCAGTTCTTTATAAAGATACTCCGGGCTTTCAAACTCCTTCATCGTCTTTATATTATCTGCTTTCGGAATCACTTCATTTTCCAGTTCTTCCAGTTGTTCTGTTGTAATATCCGCCATAAACATCACCCACTTCGCACATTATAATTTACAATTATAATAAATTTTGTAAAAAAAAGCAATCCTGCACCGCTGCCGGACTCAGATATCAAGGCCAGGCTCTTTCCGATCCGCTCTCCTTGCCGGAAGCCGCCACATTCCCGGCGCAAAAAGCACCAGCATCGGGAACAGCTCCAGACGGCCGATCAGCATATCAAACATCAGCACGAATTTGGAAAAAATATTGAACGCGCCAAAGTTTCCGGTCGGTCCTACCATATTAAGGCCAGGTCCCACATTGTTAAAGGTCGCTATGACTGCCGTCACATTCGTGGTCATATCATAGCCGTTTAAGCTGAGCAGCAGAATCGAGATCAGAAGGATCAGGAAATATCCCGCCATATAGCAGAGCGCGGATTTTACTACATTGTCCGGCACTCTCCGTCCATCCATACGCACCTTCTGCACACTTCTCGGATGTGTGACCGACTGGATCTCATTTTTCACTGCCCGGAACACGATCATCAGACGTGACACCTTAAAGCCTCCTCCGGTACTTCCGGCACAGGCTCCGATAAACATCAGACCCACAAGGATCATTTTCGCGAATTCCGGCCACAGGTTAAAATCCGCTGTCGCGAATCCGGTCGTGCTGACCACGGAAGCGACCTGAAAAAGCGCTTCATGGAAGGCATAGAACACACTTTTATACTGCCCGTGGATGCTCACGGTGATAAGCGCCGCACTGGTAAATACAATGATCAGGAAATAACGCACTTCCTCGTTTAACAGAGCGTCTTTTGGTCTTCGGATCAAAAATAAATAATATACGTTAAAATTGATCGAGCAAAGCAGCATAAATACCGTGATGATGATCTGCACCGCAAGCGTATAGGACGCGATACTGGTATTGACCAGTCCGAATCCGCCGGTACCCGCGGTGGAAAACGTCAGTGTCACCGACTCAAACACAGACATTCCTGCAATCTTTAACGCCACCATCTCACTGAGTGTGATAAGCAGATAGATCCCATATAAGATCATTGCCGTGCTGCGGATCTTTGGCACCAGTTTTCCGACCGAAGGTCCGGGGCTCTCCGCGCGCATCAGATGCAGCGACGAGCTGCCGGAGAGCGGTAAGATCGCCATAATAAATACCAGTACCCCCATACCGCCGATCCAGTGAGTGAAACAGCGCCAGAACGCCGTAGCATGCGTAAGCTCCTCCACCGAAGACAACACGCTCGCGCCGGTCGTAGTAAAACCGGAGATCGTCTCAAACAACGCATCCACATAAGATGGGAATTCCCCGGTCAGCCGAAGCGGAACCGCTCCCACCAGACTGAGAATGATCCAGCTAAGCGATACCGCCGAAAATCCCTCTCTGGAATAAAAGACACTGCTCTTTGGTTTTTTGATCCTGCCAAGCATTCCGAGAAGCAGGCTGGCTGCGGCAACCGCAAGATAAACCAGTCCTTCTTTCTCGCCGTAAATCGCTCCCACCAGTGCCGGAAGCAGCAAAAACAGCCCCTCAAAACCGAGTACGCTGCATAAGATATATCGGATCATCGAATAATTCATGTCGTGCCTCCTACTTTACCACATCCCGGATGTCATGCAGTCCGGTCGTTGTCGTAATGACGATCACCGTATCCCCCACTTCGATCACGCTCTGTCCCTTCGGGATCGTAACCTGTCCTCTGTGTGTGATACAGCCGATCAGCATGTTCGGCCTCAGTTTTAAATCCTGAAGCGGGATACCGACCACAGGCGCATCCTCTTTGATCAGAAATTCCACCGCCTCAACCTGATTGTCATTTAAGCGGTACAGCGTCTCGATATTGCTTCCCAGTGAATTTTTCATTGCGCGGACATACTTGATGATCGATTCCGCGGTAATATATTTCGGATAAATGATACTGCCGACATTTAAGTTTTCTATGATCTCATCATAGGAAATGCGGTGTACCTTCGTGATGAGCTTTGCCTTGGAACAACTCTTTGCAAACAGCGCGAGCATAATGTTTTCCTCATCGAAATTGGTCGTTGCGACAAACGCCTCCATCTCCATGAGTCCTTCTTCCATCAGAAGTTCCTTATCCGTGGCATCGCCGCAGATGATCATCGCTTTTGGCAGCATCTCGGAAAGTTCTTCGCAGTGATTTGCATCCCGGTCGATGATCTTTACCTTAATGCCAAGATCCAACAGCTGCTTTGCCAGATAGATCGATGTGCGTCCACCGCCAATGATCATGACATTTTTGGCTGCCGCTGTCGGGACACCGAGTTTTTTGAAAAATTCGGTTGTTTTTGCCTGAGTTCCGACAATGGAAATGACATCCTTTGCCTTCAGTTCAAAATTTCCATCCGGAATGATCACTTCCTCGCCGCGTTCCACTACCGCGATCAGTACATCACAGTGCAGTCTGCTGCCCATGTCACGCAGTTTGATATTACAAAGCGGATTGCCCTCCTCAATCCGGTAAATGACAAGATCCACACGGCTTTTCGCAAAAGAATCCACTTCCAGTGCGGACGGGAATTTCAAAAGTCTTGCCATTTCCCTTGCCGCCGCAAGCTGCGGATTGATGATCATGGAAAGTCCGAGTTCTTCCCGGATAAAAGAAATCTCCCTGCTGTAAACCGGATTGCTGACACGCGCGATCGTGTGGCATCCTCCTGCCTTTTTCGCGATCAGACAGCAGAGCAGGTTTAATTCATCCTGTCCTGTTACCGCTACCAGAAGATCGGCATCTCTGATGCCCGCCTCCGACTGTACATTAAAGCTCGCGCCATTTCCTACAATTCCAAGCACATCGCAGCTGGTTGAAATGTTCTCCACAAGCTGTTCTCTGACGTCAATGACTGTTATGTCATGTCCTTCCCTGCTAAGCTGCTCTGCCAGTGTGGCTCCAACATTTCCGCAGCCTACAATTATTATCTTCATCCTCTGCTCCTATCCGTAGGTTCTCTCATTTATTCTGTCACAATTCCCTACTATACTGTATCGCATTATAGCAGAATTTTCGGATTCTGCAAACTTCTTTTTCTTCCTTCTTTTTTCCGGTTTGCGTACAGTTTTCCATCTTGCACAAAAAACACTTTTTTCTTATAATAAATCTATTCTTATTTTGGAGGAACTGCCATGACACCACTCATTCTTTTTTACAATCTAAGCAATGAAAAAGGTAAAAAGATCCGTCTTATCTGCTTAAAGCTGCATATCCGTATCAAACAGGTAGACCCGGTCGATTACGCGAAACCCATCGGTATGCTCGCCGGCATCAAAGATTTTCCCGCACCGCAGGATGACGCTTCTTTTTCCTCAGATCCAAAACGGGAAGCATTTACGGATGAGATGCTTGTCATGAAAGATTTCGACGGGCGCCTGCTTGACCGGTTTTTACTGGAAATGCGCCGGGCAAAGATTGCGCGTGTTTCCTTAAAAGCGGTTCTCACACCGGATAACATCACCTGGAATTCCTTTGCCCTGCACGATGAACTGCAAAAAGAACATGAGACAATGACAAAAGAGCCGCCCTCTGCCACATAAGGCAGCGGACACGGCTCTTTTTATCTGATCCTCTATTCTGTGATCGCAATCTCATAGGATCGCTCAAATGTCTCGTGCGGCATCAGATGGTTGCCCCACTCGCGTTCCTCCAATGTTCCGGCAAAAGTCGCTCTGTCACATCTTCCATACCACGGTTCGATCGCGACAAACGGCGCGTTCTTTTTCTCCGGGGACCATATTCCGTAAAGAGGCGCATCCGAACTTACCGTCACATATTCTCTTCCTTTCGGATCTAACAGTGACACACGGTTGGTCTGACTGTTTTCCACAATGTAAACACCCTCATCAAAAAATCCTTCCGGAAACAGCATTTTTCCTGCGTCTTCCGCGATCTTCTGCTTTCCATCCAGCATAAGTCCGTCCGCATTGATCCGGGAAGCAAGCACTTCATGTCCGGTATGAAAATCAAGTCCATATCCGGTCTTGTCCGACTCATCCTGCAGCGGGCAGTTAAACTCAGAATGCGCGCCGATCGAAAAATGCATCTCTTTTTCATTGGTGTTGACAACTTTCCAGGTCACTTTTAATGCATTGCCGACCAGACGGTAACCGATATGCAATTCAAATGAAAACGGATACTTCTCCAGTGTGGAATCATCAGACACCAGAAGGAACCACAGCTCATCTTCCTTTTGTTCTGTCACCTTAAATTCCATATCGCGCGCAAAGCCGTGCTGCGTCATCGGATATTTCTTTCCCTCATAGGTGTATTCCTGGTTTTTTAAGCTTCCGACAAACGGAAACAGGATCGGTGACGTTCTTTTATAATATTCCGATTTTCCGTACCACATATACTCCACGCCGGTCGCATTGCTCTTTATGGATTTTAATTCCGCCCCAAAAGACTCAATCTCTGCTGTCAGTGTCTCATTTTTCATTTTGTAGCGCATAGCCTTTTAACCTCTTTTCATATTCTTTGTACTTCGGGAGCACCGTCTCTACCACGCGGTAAAAAGCGGCGCTATGATTTGCCTCCACCAGATGTGCCAGCTCGTGAACCACTACATAAGTGCGGCACTCAGCCGGAACCGCGCAAAGCGCCTGATTTAATGTGATCGAAGCCCGCGCCTTGTTGCAGCTGCCCCATCGGCTCTTCATCTTTCGGAAACGCAGCTCAGGCTCCGGTATCCGGTAATCCGCAAACGCCGGAAAGCAGGCATCCACAAGCGCTCTCAGCTGTCTTTCCTCGTCTTCCCCGAAAGAAAGCTCCGACAGCACGATTGTCTGCTTTTCCTGCATCTGCGCCAGATGCTTTCGAATCCAGCCGCTCTTTGCTTCCACGAATCCGCGCACCGTTTCCTTCGGATAACCATACGGTGCTGTCACGATGACCTGTGCTGCCGCCGTGACACGGATCGTCATATGTCTTACCTTCTTATAAATAACCTGATAGGAAAAATCTTCACATCTGCCGTCCATCGCAACTCCCTCATTTTGATCGTTCCTATTTTATCACTTTTCCTCTGCTTTTGACAAGGCATTCCGGATCGCTTCCACAAGAACCTGCGAGGTATACTGGTTTTCGCTTCCGTAATCAATGCCCTCCAACGACTGGTTTTCATAAATCTGTTGGGAGATCGCATCCAGCGCCGGCTGCATTAACGGATACATCGTCGCCACGCTTTCATCCAGATTGACCAGCGAAACGGAGTTGATCCGGTTCTCATCCACCACCACTTCCACATCTATGCTGTTATCATTAAATAATATTGAGGAGGTATATTTTCCCGGTGTATACTTCATGGTCTCTTTTGCACTTTCGTCTTTTTTCGAACCGAACATAAAAACAAAGAGCAGGATCAAAAGTACCGCCAGTACCACAAAAATGACCGTATAGACCAGCTCTTTCATATGAAGTACCACGATTTTTGTTTTTGCGCTCATCCAAAAAATTCCTCCGGCTTTTCTTTGTTCTATCATATGTGGCAGCCGCGTTTCCTATTCTTCTAATTTTTTTCATTTTGCAGTTGACAAAGCCGTTTTTATACTGTATATTATTACTTGTCGCTGACGAAGGTCAGATGTGCAAATGCGATAGTGGCGTAGTTGGTAACGCGCGACCTTGCCAAGGTCGAGACCGCGGGTTCGAGCCCCGTCTATCGCTCTTTTAAAAGAAGCTTTGAAAAAAGCTTCTTTTTTATATGTTGAAACGGGGCTCGAACAAGTTCTCGCTTCTTTGCTCCGCTTCGGTCCGCGCAATACCGAGGTCCCCCGGACCTCGTGCACCGTCTATCGCTTTTGTTTTTCTATTTCTTCATAGACCGATCTCCAGTCATATTCCGGTGCAAACGCCGCTGCTGCTTCACAAATCGCTTTTACTCTCGGAAGGTCTTCTTCCAGCTCCTCCGCTATGGTCTCCGGCGTTTTTCCTTTTTTCAGTTTTGTGCAGATTTTTCGAAGAAGCATCTGTTCCTCTCCAACCGCAACGCCTTCCTCATAGCTCTGCTGCCCCAGCTGGCGCAGGGTCTCTTCCTCATCATATTCAAAGATACACATCTCTATGGCCTCCTCCC
>OLOZ01000107.1_pt1 | contig 91788 bp, 87 predicted proteins | sample 1673021 | NCBI WGS metagenome assembly OLOZ01 (sample SAMEA3136747, study PRJEB25190) | human gut metagenome | biome: human gut; feature: human-associated habitat; material: faeces | place: Austria | collected 2013 | reverse complement strand
CCCATTGTGCAATATTCCCCACTGCTGCCTCCCGTAGGAGTTTGGGCCGTGTCTCAGTCCCAATGTGGCCGATCACTCTCTCAAGTCGGCTACTGATCGTTGCCTTGGTAAGCCGTTACCTCACCAACTAGCTAATCAGACGCGGGTCCATCTTATACCACCGGAGTTTTTCACACCGTACCATGCGGTACTGTGCGCTTATGCGGTATTAGCAGTCGTTTCCAACTGTTATCCCCCTGTATAAGGCAGGTTACCCACGCGTTACTCACCCGTCCGCCACTCAGTCACCTCAAATGAATCAATCCCCAGCAAGCTGGGTCTGTCTTCGGGAGAGGTGCTTCGTTCGACTTGCATGTATTAAGCACGCCGCCAGCGTTCATCCTGAGCCAGGATCAAACTCTCGTTAAAAGTGTTTGTTCTGTCAGAATGACGTTAGCCATTCATCCATTACTGTTTGTTTTGGAAATCGTTAATGATTACTCATTTAACAATGTTCGCTCTGAAAATTTATTTTGAATTTTCAGGGATGGTTGCTGTTCAATTATCAATGTTCTTGTTTGCTGTTTTTCAACAGCCATATTAATTTAACATACTTATTTATGTTTGTCAACAACTTTTTTAACTTTTTCAAAAAAAGTCTTTGGAGTAGTTTCAAACGGAGAAGGAGGGATTTGAACCCTCGCGCCGCTATTAACGACCTACTCCCTTTCCAGGGGAGCCCCTTCAGCCACTTGGGTACTTCTCCAAGCAGTTGTATTCGTATGTCTTCTTAACATGTGTAGTTTCCTCTACAGCGGAGAAGGTGGGATTCGAACCCACGGTGGGACTAACCACACCGGTTTTCAAGACCGGCACCATAAACCACTCGGACACCTCTCCGTACGCCCGTTTTTCAACGTGCTTGACTATAATATCAAATGCTTCTTTATCTGTCAACACTTTTTTTGTCATTTATAGTGTAATGCAAATGTCAAGTTTAAACGCAAATAAATTTTCCAAAATAAAAAAATAACTTTTTTTCAGAATAATTTATCTAAAAATCAGTTATCTTTACCCTCTAATCTTTATATTGTTTTTATTATATATTATAAAAGACCAAACTATCCCCTATATGGATTATCTTCTTGTTTTTACATATTAATCATTAATTATTATTGTTAAATTGCCTGCTCCAACTTATACATTTCATCTGATGATTTCCATCCTAATATTTCTCTCGGATATTGATTAATCCAATTTTCAACTTTTTGTACTTCTGATTTTGAAACATCATCAAAATTAGTTCCTTTTGGAAACCACCTTCGTATCATTCTGTTTAGATTTTCATTAGAACCTCTCTCACAGCTTCTGTACGCATGACAGTAATATATTTTAGTACGTTTTCGTTTTTTGTTACGTCTGCTTCTTTCCATTCCTTCCCAGTCAGAAAACTCTGTTCCGTTATCAACAGTAATACTTTTAAATGTTTCCCTGAATCTCTTTTCGCCTAAATCTCTTTCAATTCTGTTTAATGCCTTTACCACTTCTTCAGATGTATGATTATTTAAAAGTCTTATGATTTCCTTTCTTGTTTTTCTTTCAGTTAAAACAAGCAGCGTTTTCTCTCCTTCTCCCTGAGCTCCAACAACAGAATCCATTTCCCAATGTCCTACTTCTTCTCGTGTTTCTATCTCCTTAGGTCTTTTATCGATGCTTGTACCTTTACTAAATCTTTTCTGTACTTTTTGTTTTCGTTTGATTTTCTTCTTTCTTCTATATGGAAGATCCGCCAATACAACATTTGGAAAGACACCTGCTTTAATATAGTTATAGAATGTTGTAAGGCATATCTTTGTCTTATATTCCATTCCGTCCCTTTTTATTTCTTCCATGATGGCTGCCGGTGAATAATGGTAATCTGATATCATCATTTCAACATATTCGATAAATTCTTCATCTTTTTCATGCATTATTCTTTTTCTTCCGCATTTACGTTTATTTTCTTCGTATTTAATCTGACCTTTATCATAGCTGTAAATTTTCTTTTCCGACCAGTCAGAACGATTTCTTCTTACTGTCTTTCCTCTTTTAATTTCTCTATATATCGTTGAATAATGATATCCTAACTGTTCAGCTATTTTAACCGGCTTCATTCCTGACTCATACAAAGCTTCTATTTGTATTCTGTCTTCTCTCCTAAGTTGATTATACTTTTTCCCCATATCTTCATTCTCCTATGTACATTAAAAAATTTAGGAAGCAAAACTGCTTCCTAAACCAAAACATTTATTTTATTTTCTTGTTATTTCTATGTTGCTGTCATCCATCGTAATAAGTAAAGCACAATAATTAACTAACGCCTGAAAAAAAGCTTGTGAGAAATTAGCTCCCTGCTCTTCTGCAATCTCTTCAAGTATTTTTTTCTGTGTTTTATCTATATATCCACAAAGCATTGCATCACGCCTTATGTATTTTGGATTAGTTCTTTCCTTTATTAAAATTCGTGGATCTATGTGATTATCTCCATTGATAAAATTTCTTACAGCTTTTCTTATAAATACAACCTGTGTTAATTCTTCCCTGACTGTCAGGTATTCTACCAACCTTAAGCATTCTTCAGTAATGTATGCTGAAAATGCAACTGCATTTTTTCTCGTTCTCTGCATGGCTATCCTTTCACTATTATTTTTTCTAACTTATTTATAATCTTATGATACTCTGCTTCTTCTCTCTCCGTTAAAACAACTTTTCCAGAAGCCAGTGCATTTTCTATATTTGCAATATCATCTACAAACTGCTCCGAAGTAAGTTCTTTTGTTTCTTCCTTGTCCCTGAACTTTTCAACATCTGACGGTTTGATTTTTGTATGTTTTGATTCTTCCGCAAGCTTTTTCTGCTCACTTGATTTTAACATACTCGCTGCTTTTTCTGCAACTCCAACTGATATGTTATCATCCAACATTGCATTAAGTAAATCTGGATCTGCATTATTATGTACTTTTTCAAAGCGTTGTACTTGACCTCTTGACATTCCTGTTGCATTAGCAAGTATATCTCTTGTTTTTTCACCTTTTATCTGAATTTTATTTTTTTCTCCATTTTCATCTTCTCCGGTAATTGATTCAACACCTTTCAATCTTAACTCTTCAATTATCTCTTTCCACGCCTGCATTTCATAATACTTATCAGCATCAGAATATTTTCTTGCCTCTTTGTTTGTAGTTATGATTGCATATTTTTCCTTGTTTTCATCTGACAGTGGTAATTTAATTTTATCTAAATCTTTTACAACGCATGGAATCAATGTGTATTCATTCCAATCCTCTACTGTGTCATCTGCGATTAACATATCAATTGCTGTGATTCTTCTTTCACCCCCAAGTAACATATAATTTCCATCTTCAAGTCTTCTTACGTTAATTGGTTCTGCAAGTCCATAGTTTTTGATTGACTCTTTTAACTCTTCTATATTATCAATGCTGTAATTATTTTTTGGATTCTTTTTAATTTTCTTTCTTTCAATATTCGAAATTTTCAGCTTAACAATGTCTCTGCTCTTGTCATCCAATAAATCATCACCAAGCATATATCTCTCTTCTGGAATTGTATTTTCCTTTTTGTTTTCTTCTCCAAACCCGCTTATTGAATTTATACTAAACTTTCCCATTTAATCCTCACTTTCCAAAAATATCAATTTTCTCTTAAACTCAATATTTTTCCTTTGCATTTTCCGTCTCATTATTAATATTTACTATTATATACTTAACATCGTTATTTCCCATAATAGCTTTAATATTTTTTATTCAATTATTCTTGATGAAGATTAAAATATTTTGCATCTTTTGTTCCAATCCCCACTATATACTGTTCTTTATTATCATTATCTTTTAATTGATAACAACGGATAACTGATTTTTTACCTTTTATTTCTCTAATATCAATATCCTCCTTTTCTATTGTCAACATAGGTCTTATTACATAATCATCTTTGTTTATATTTTTGTATATTTCAGGGTTTTGTTCATAAACCACACTAATCTCATTATCCTTCAAATATATTTCGTAAAGATGACATTCTGTTTCATTAATTAATTTTAATCTGCCTTTTTCCAAATTTTCTCTAACATCTGCATTTTGTTCCACTGTTGATTTATGATTAAATAAAACTAGACCTCCTATTACTAATAATACCATTATTGTTACCATACCTAATAAAAATTTTTTTCTCTTCATTGCATTAACCTCCTTCAAAATATTTCGATTTTTAAAACAAATAAAATAACTCTAATTTTTATTCATTTCTGTTTAAAATATATCTTGTCAATTCTAAATAGTCCCTTGTAACTCTGCATTTATTTTTTCCTGAATCATATTCTAATAAAGGCTTTTGAACAAGACTGCCCTCTTCTATGTTTTTGCTATTGCCAATTGTTATAGGTAAAATGTTTTTTCCAAATTTGTTTTTCATTATTTCATAAACTACCTTTGAAACATTCTTTCGTCCATTCCATTGCGTGAAGAATATTCCACCAATTTTCAATTCCGTATTATATTGCGATACAGTTTCAAAAATACTTGTAACCAAACCCACACCTAACAGTGAACCACCATCGCATTTAAGTGGAATATATAATTCATCTGCGGCTGCTAAACCATTCATATTTATTAAAGATAGTGAAGGGCTTGTATCAATTATGCAGTAATCATATTCATCATCTAATTGAGCCAGTTTGTTTTTCAATCTGAATTGTTGTGGGGATGCCACATCAGATTTAATTATGTCCTCTGTCTTTGATAATGTTAGGCAGCTTGGTATTATATCAAGATTTTTATATTTCGTTTTTACAATACAGTCATGTATGTCTGCATCTTTATCTAATAGAAGCTTTTCCACCCCTATATGATTTCCACTATTTCTTCCTTTGCATATGTCTTCGAAAATTTCAGTAAAGTTAATTTCACTAAACATCATTGAGCAGTTCATCTGTGGATCTAAGTCTATATTCAAAACTCTCTTTCCAAAATATTCTGCCATCATATGCGATACTGTGTTTACTGTTGATGTTTTTCCTACACCGCCTTTGTTATTAAAAAATATAATTGTTTTCATCTTTCCATCTCCTTTGTATGTTGTTCAATATATAACGTATACTATCATCGTATCATTATATTGTCAATGTATTATATACATCTTTTTTACATTTTCTCGAAATATGTGGTCATTAATGACCTCTAACTATTCTTTCTCTTCTCCTCGTTGCATCAACATTTCATGCTCTCTTACATTCTGTCTTCTCTGCCATTCATTCTTCATTGACTTCTTAAGAAATTGAGCAGCATTGCTTAACAGCATTGCACTTGTTAATCCGATACTGCTACCATGTTCTTTGAAAACATGCTGATTTTTCAAAAAGTTCTGTGCAAATTCATTTCCCTGTTCAGCAGCATTATTAATCCATTCCATTCCCAATGTTCTGTTCTGATTTACGACATCACCTGCCAGATATGTTATTCCAAGTGTTACTGCCGCAGAGCTGTTTCCATCTTTATCTGACTGTTCTAAATAAGCTATACCTTTTTGCGCATTAAACACACTACCATCCTTATCTAAATACATCTTACCGAGATAATACTCTGAATATGGTTTTAGATATTCGTTGGAACACTTCATAAATTCTTTTTCTGCTTTTTCATAATCCTTTCTCTCATAATTAATTTTTCCTAAAATATAGGAAGCAAATTCGTTGTCCTGCTCTGATGCCATATTTAAAAATCTTTCTGCCTTTTCCATATTTATCTCAATCTTTTCTCCCCTGTAATATTCTCTTCCAACGTAATATTGTGCAAAAACATTTCCGTCCTCAGCAGACTTTTCAAGGTACTTGATTCCTTTTACAAAGTCATGTTGTTCATAACTCTCATCCATATAAATTTTTCCAAGGCTATACCATGAGTATTTGTTATCACTTTTTTCAAAATGTTCTATCGCCTTATCAATCTGATTATCATTCATATATAATTTACCTAACCTGTAGGAAGCAAATTCGTTACCATTGTCTTCTGCCATTCGATACCATTTAACTGCTTCATCCAAATCCTGCATTCCATATTTTTCTGATGCATATACATTTCCAAGTGTATACATTGCCATACTGTTATTTGCTTTTTCGGCTGCATCTTTCAGGTACTCAATGGCTCCCGGTATTTTATCCTGATAATTTTCTTCAATATATATTTGTGCGAGTTTATTCATTGCATACACATTTTTGGCTTCTGCTGATTTTTCCAAAAATTCTATTCCTGTCTTTTTATCCTCATCAACACCCTGACCTTTTATGTACATCATTCCGATTCTGTATTCCAAATTGTCATCTTCCATTTTCTGCTCCATTGTCATGAAACCTACAAAAGCCTGATCGTATAACTCATTTTGGGTGAAACCGTATTTTTCAGTAACCTCTCCCTGCTCAATCATGTTTGCAGCCTTATATGAGGCGTATGCATTTTCATCACTAATGGAAACGAATATCTTATAAGCTGCATCATAATCCTTTTCTACAGCCTGACCATAATATAACATTTTGCCTAGCATGTACTTAGCATAAACATTGTCCGGAGCATTATTAAAACATTCAAGTGCCTTTTCGTAATTCTGTTCAGTGCCTAAGCCATAATAATGCATCTTTCCAATTCTGTAATTCAAATACTGTTTATTTTTTTCTCCACCTTTCAGCTTATAATTAAATCCTTTTAATGCTTTTTCATAATACTTATCAGCTGTGGATTGACTGATTTTTCTTCCTCTTCCATTTCTATAGACTTCGCCTAGTTCATATGTAGCAAGAAGATTTCCCTTTTCGTGTTCAGTAATCAATAAACTTATTGCTTTTTCATAATTAGGATTTTTATCATGTATTAATCTTTTTGCCAGTTTATAATTTTTGCTCCATTTATAATACACATCTTCCATTTCAACTTCCGGTTCTACAAAGTTATCATCATCTTCTACCAAATAATCTTCTGTGTTATTTAATTCTGTCCTGTTTGCTTCTTCAATGATTCTGTCAATTTCAACTTTTTCATTTTCAAATATGTTCTCTTCACCAACCTCCTTTATTGTTTCTTCTTCGAGTTTTCTTATCTCTTTGTCATAATTTCGTATTTCCTTAAGAACCGCATTTCCCATTCTGGTATATAAATCTTTTAGTTTATTATTTTTATAATCTTTTCCACTGTCACCATATGCTGTCCTGTATACTTGCTGTTGTGTTTCGATTCTTTCAAGAAGTTCCTCATATTCTTTAGCATGATATTTTTCAATGTACATTGTTGTTATTTCGTCTATGTTATCCCTTAGTTTTGCAATAATCGAATTATTATAATTCCACAGATTTCTGCTCACATCCGGCATCATTTTATAAAGTTCTTCAAATTTATTTATAAACTCCTTGTCAGTAGATATTGGATGCTCCTTCTTTTGATTTACAATACTGTCTCGAATTATATTGTTTATCTTGATGTTGTTTTCTTTATCATTAACTAATTCCTTAACAACATGACTTTTACACTTCTCAATACTGGACTGTTTGAATCTTCCTTTATATTCCATCTTAACAACAGGTTCTCCCTTGTCATCAAGGATAGGTTCTTTTATTCTCTTCCCTTTTTCATATCTGTAGTTAAACTGAACATACTCTTTCTTTTCTCTCATTGGAACAGGCTCAACCGTTGCTACATGTATATGAAGATTGTCTGTATTAAAATGGATCGCACCTGACCAAACAGCATTTTCTAATTTTTCATTTTCAAGCATTCTTCTCACTGCTCCTCTTGCAACTTCCTTCAGTTTGCCCTCATCTATTAATGTTCCATCATCATTTATTATTCCGTACTGATTCAGCCATCTGTTGTCAAACGATATTACAGTTTGCCACATGATCGATTCATTTTTTTGTGCCTCTGAAAAAATCTCCTTTAAATCATTTTTCTCCTTGAGTGTCAATTCGTTTTTCTCTGCCGTAAACAGTGATGTTGTTTTTTTAGGATTTCCCATGTAATCCTGATACAGATTATATTTGGCTGTATTCTCATTTCTGACCGCTTCTGTTCTGTTAATGTAATCAATGTATCCTTGATATTTTGATGTATGTGGACGACAAAATTCTGTCACCACAACAACGCCTGCTTTAATTTCTCCCATAATTTTATTAAGGTGACAAAGTTGTCACCCTGTTCCTTTCTGATTTAGGTGACAAAATTGTCACCCTATTTCTCTTCCAGTTTAGGTGACAAAATTGTCACCCTATTTCTCTTCCAGTTTAGGTGACAAAATTGTCACCCTATTTCTCTTCCGGTTTAGGTGACAAAATTGTCACCCTATTTCTCTTCCGGTTTAGGTGACAAAATTGTCACCCTATTTCTCTTCCGGTTTAGGTGACAAAATTGTCACCCTATTTTTCTTCTGGTTCAGGTGACAAAATTGTCACCCTACTTTTCTTCCGGTTCTAGGTGACAAAGTTATCACCCTACTTTTCTTCCGGTTTAGGTGACAAAATTGTCACCCTATTTCTCTTCCGGTTTAGGTGACAAAATTGTCACCCTATTTTTCTTCTGGTTCAGGTGACAAAATTGTCACCCTATTTCTCTTCTGGTTCAAGTGACAAAATTGTCACCCTATTTCTCTTCTGGTTTAGGTGACAAAATTGTCACCCTACTTTTCTTCTGGCTTAGGTGACAAAGTTGTCTCCCTATCTTTCTTTTCTGTTAGCATTAATAACCACTAAAGTAATTTACATACGATTACCATCCTGCTGTTTTTGTTTGTATTCTCACAAGTTGATAATGTAAGCAGCTTATCTTTCAATGTAATCTTTTCTCCTGTCTCATAGAGTTTTATCTTTTCAAGTTCTTTTATGTATCTTTTCTTTCGCTTCTTATTCCTCCAATTGCTTACATTGTAATATTCAAAAGAACTTTTTTTATTTACCTCTGAAACAAAAGCATAAACTACCAGATAGGTTCCACTGGCTTTTGTTGTGTCAAACTGCACATATTTATGTTCTTTGTAAAAATCTTTGTTTTTGTATTTAGTTAGGTCTGAAAACATTGTTCCATTATTCATGTGATGTCCGTAAATTACCGTATTAAATGCAGCTATTTTAGTTGTACAGTTTTCACCTATAAATGGTGTTCCGTAAATTGAATATTGCTTCTTAAAATTTCTCATTAGGTAATAGTCAAATTGTTTTCGTGTTTTCATTACCGGGTAATTTATTTTTGTATCTTTTATTTTTATCCATCCGACAAAATCATTGTTCTCCTCAAACAGTTCTAAATACTTCTTTTGGATTTGCTTACCATTTACTTTTGTCTTTCCTTTCTGGTCTTTATCAATCTTATCTTCAACTGTATTAAAAAGTTGTTTCTGCTTATAAGCTTCATAATAATAGTCTGCAATTTTAAAGCCACTAAAAAACACAACAATTAACAATATGATCAATACTAATTTATTAATAATTCTTCTCATTTTTTCCTACCTCTTTTCTAAATTTATTTAGGGGGTCATTAATGACCCCCTGTATGCTTTATGTGTATTATTTATTTTTTGAAATTGTACTTTGACTTTGTTTTCGCTTTCTCTCATCACTTTGCTGTTTAAAATGAGCAATCTTATCCTTTATATTCTGTTTTGATTTTTTAATGATTGGATGAGGTGCGAACTCAACAGATATAAGTGCATCGGCTTTTATCATGTGTAAAAATGTGTTCATCGCATCCAATAAAACTATGCTGTTCTGTTCCGCTATTTTCGTAGCCCACTTAAGTCTTTCACTTTTCATATATGATTCTTCCATTTCATTCACTACAGCTTTAGCTATATTTTTTGAAACACTATCTGATTGAAGCAAAAAACTTACAGCTGCACTGTCTGTTTTTAGTCCAAACTCTTTTTTTACATTTTGTAATTTTTCGTATTCCTCTTCAGTAAAATAAATGTTTTTTCTTATTGATGACATATTTTCTCCTAATGTTTTACTTTAGGGGTCATTAGTGACCCCTTACTTTTTTAACGTTTTATCATGACTTTTTTCACTGATTTATGTTATTGGTTGTTCAATTTTATTTTCTATTACAGACAGCTTATCTATCATTCGCTCCATCATCACATTGTTTTCGTGTATTACATCATTAGCCTGTTCCAATCTGTCTGTTATTGCATCAACTAAATTTGAATATTTATTATCCATTTCATTTATGTCCTTGATTATTGCAATCTGCTGTATATACATTTTTAAATATTCATTTCGACTGATTCCCTTTTTCTTTGCAAATTCATCTATTTTCTTGATTGCGACCGGGTCTATGTTTCTTAATGAAATATTCATCTCAACCACCTCTCTTTTTATATTGCAAAAGCAATATTATTATATTGTAAATAATATATCTTTTGCATGTTAATTGCAACACTTTTGGTGCAATTCCTTATAAATTCACACTATGTTACTTGTGTAAAAGTGTGGATTTATGGACATAAGCGATAGCATGGAATCGTTCGGCACTGCCGAACTATCAACGCAGTTGATATCAGATTCCTCTTATGCTCTTTTTTCTCACTGACACTTGAAAGTGCTGTGAGAAAATTCCGCTGCTTTATGTCTGCGACGCTCCCTTAAAAAAGAAAAATCAAAATAATATTCGGGCGAAAAAAAAGAATCACAACTTTACTTTTGTGATTCTTTTATGATTTAACTAAGCCTTTACACATTTATTATTGAGCTAATTTCACACCCATATATCCAACCATTGATTTCTTCATCAAAATAAGGCTTTTCACATAATCTCAAATTAGTATTATTTTGCAACAATAATTCATTTTCATTTCTCTGTACTAATGGATTAACATATACCCCTATCATTCCTTTTGGAACATATACTTTTAATAATGAAGTTCCTTCAGGTGCACACTTATATATCTCTTTAATTAAGCTTACACTTGTAAATCCACCATTCCAAAATTTTTCGTCCTTTTCCTTTGAATTAAATAATTCTTTTATAAATTGATTTTCTACATATCTGTAAGTAATTATATTCTCTGGCACTCGAGGGGCAAATATTAACTCTTCTGAAATTTTATAAGCACACATTTTTATTTCTTCATCTACACAAATTCCATTTCTTAAATATTCATTAATTAACTTATAACCATTTGCACAATAGAACTCTATTGGTTTAAATACATTTTTACCAACATTAAAAAGCCCCGCATGTATTTTTATCTTTTCATTTTCTTTTATTCTTTTTGCCCAATCTTCATATATTTTTGTCCCCCATTCATCAGCTTGTTTCCCCGAAATAAATTTTCTATATTCATTTTCTTTTATACATTCATAATTTAAGTTCATATATCTACCTCTAAATCAATTAAAAAACCTCAACAAATTGTTGAGGTTTTTATTGTAACTTTTTATATTTTTAAAACTTTTTTAAAATGTCATGATGTCCAACATCGACAATAATTATCATTTTGTCGTTTTCATAAAACCATATAACTCGTATGTCCATGTTCACGCTAAATTCAAAATAATCCTTAGCTCCTTGTATATGTTTAGTTCTTAAGGATGGGTGAAATGGATTTTCTACAAAAAGTCGCATCTTTCTTTTAAACTGCTCCTTTTCTTTATCCGCAAGTTTTTTATAGTTTTTCTTAAACCTTTGCGTATATGTTACTTTAAAAGCCATTTATTCCTCCAACTTATCAAACAATGCATCCAGATTGTCAAATACAGGCTGTTCTCCTGATTTCAATTTTTCCTTCACATCGTTAATTTCATCCTTTAGATCATCTAAATATTTTTTTGGATATACTGTAACCGGCATAATGTAAATTGCACCATCCTTTTCCATTATATTCAATTTATCTCCTTCAGCTAATCCTAACTTTGTTACAATTTCCTTAGGAATTGTAATTTGTGATTTCTGTCTTAATTCTGTCAACATGTCAAATACCTCCATATTCCAATAATAAGATTTTCCTACTTTCTTACTATTATTATATCCACATGTTTCCTTTTTGACAACAAATAGAAAATGGTATTTTCTATTCATTATTCTCTTTTTCTTTTACCCACTTTTTAATTAGGTCGATTTCTTTATTCATATTTACCTCCTTCGTAGGCCTCCAACCCTCACTCATATATCTTAATTCTTCTTCCCATGTCTCAATGTCATCATCTATATATTGTGCTTCTTCGCTTGCTTCCTCTGGATGCTCTTTAAAATATTCTTTGTCGTTTATTGCTATTTCTATATTCTCTAAATTCTCTAAATAATGTTGTGGTTCATACCCCTCGCAGAGCAGATGCCATAAAAGTGTCTGTCTATTTTCTAAACAATACATTTCTCTTCTCCTTTCATTGTACTTTTTTTATTATACATTCTTTATGCTAAGAGTTCTATAAAAGCTGATAATAAAATGTATAAAAAACCTATAACTGACACTGTAGCCTGTATGTTTCCCTTTAATTCTTTTTTTCTTTGTGCTTTTGTCATCTTAATCCTCCTACGCTATTTTCTTTAAATCCTTTTGTCTGAAATATTCATTTAAAATAAGTTCATTTAATGCTCTGTACGCTTCAGGTGTTGGTAAGCTTATTACTTCGTGATAATTTCCCCAGGCATCTTTTTTCTTAGGCATTGAAACATAGAGTCCCTTTTCACCTTCCATTACACGTATTCTGTTAATTCTAATTTTTCCTTCAATCACAACTGTAGCATAAGCTTTTTGCTTACCTCTTTCGTCTATGAACAGATTGACTTCCATGCCTTTTGTATAAGGCTCGTTTAAAAGTGAAATTCTGTTCATGTATTCTTTCATTACAAGAACTGAAATTTTCTCTCTTTCTTCCTTAGTGGTAAAAAAAGCATAATCTTGAATATCTCCGTTCTCTTTTCTGATTCCAGGCATTAAGACACATAAGCCATATTTACCTGACACGAGATTTACATCATTTATTAAAAACATATTGTTTACAAGTATTGTTGAGCTTGCTATAAGTCCACCTTTATCATATTTTTCCTCAGCGTTTCTATTTATTTTCATATCTGTAACTTTGATTTCCATGTTTAATCCTTTCTGCCCTCGTAACCTCCGGGGCGGGTTATTTATTAAACAATCTGTTTTATAATGTCATTTATCATTGAAGTTCCTGAATCCATTGAAACATTTGCGATTTTTGTACCATCATTTTCAAATGTTGCTTTTACTGTTTCTGTTTTGCTGTCATATTCCAAGCTGCTTAAATTGCTTAGGTTGCTTGTTGCTCTTAGTGTTTTTGTAAGTAAATTACAAATAAGTTGTAAATCTTCCATATTTTTAAATCCTTTCTAATTTTCCTGTTATCTGGTTACTAAAATATTTTGTCCCGGTTCTTACATTTTCAAAATGTACAGCTGGTGCAAAGCTGCTAAATGCTTTAAATTTTTCCTTCCACATGATTCCTATTTGCTTTTTCTCTTCCACAACATCGAATACCTTTCCATAAACTCTTGTTTTGATTTCATTTCCCTTCTCATCATAAAAATGAACCTTGACTTTACTGTTTTTTCTAATCATTATCTTCACCTCCCGGTCTGAAATTTAAAATTTGTTTCTGGCATGTTTGGGATTGGGTGCTTCCCAATTCAGTTGATATTAAGTTTTTATGCTAAATCACCTACTTTCTTTAATTTAAATTTGTTTCTGTATATGTTGGTTTTTGGTTTGCTTGCACATTGAAAAAATCATTTCAAAATATCTACAAGGGCGTGCAACGTGCATTTTACCCTTGTAGATATTTTTCAATGATTTAATGTGCGAATAAGCAAACCTGCCAACATTACAGTGAAACAATTTAAAGAAAGCCATAATGTATGTGCATAAAAACGTAAATATCAATGTCCGTTTCCAACAGCATAGTGGGATGTGGATTTTAAGAAATCCCCGCCCCGAGGTTGGGGGAACGGCAACTGGATTTATCTGTATGACTGATTCTGCACGAAACGCATCGTGTGATGTGCGAATCAGGATGTAGATAAATCAGGCGGGGAGGGGCGGCAAATAAAAAGAAAAAAGATAGCAGCCTCAAATTCCTTCAGACTAATATCTTTTTTTCTTTTTACAATTCTTTATTTTTCAAATATGAATAGACTCCATTTCCAACAATTATGAAATCTAACAGATTTATTCCCATGATTTTACCTGCCTGTTTAATCTTTATTGCTACTCTGTTATCTTCTTTTGAAGGCTGTATGTCTAACGAAGGATGATTATGAGCAATTACAATTTTTACAGCTCCGCAAAGCAACGCTCTCATAAATATTTCCCTTGTATTTGCAATGCATTGGTTAGCTGTACCATGACCTACTTCAAATATTCCAAGAAGATTACATTTAGTATCAAAAGCAAGCATGTATACATACTCTTCCGCTTTTCTATTAAGTCCAACACTTGCGTTTAGAAATTCTGCTATTTTAGTTGGACTGTCAAGAGGCTTTCCTGATGTTTCATAAGTGTCTTCTTCAACCATTAACGGATGCTTTAAAGCATCCATTTCAATTCCGTATTTTTTTACCATGCTTAAACACCTCCCATTCCTCAACAGCACTGTCAATCGCATAATGTTCATTATCGCTATTATCAAATTCCTTAAGAATATCAAAGGCTCTTTCAGTGACAAATTCTGTTTTTTCATCCGACCAATCAGTATTATTGTTTCCTACATACTCTAACAGGCATTGCTTTTCAAAATATTGATGCACTTTCATTATCTGCTCTTCATTCAAAATTGTTTTTAATCCATTATCTAATTCAATCTTATATTCCATTTCCTACCTCCCTTTTATAGAAAAAGAGAGAAGCCGAAGCCTCTCTCTTAATAACTATGCTATTTTAATTTCACCATTAGCATATTTATACACATTATACGTAAGGCGGTCTTCAGGTTTAACCTGACCATCATTAATTTCTGTAACCATTTCTCTAAGTGATTCAGCATCTGCTTCATCTATAGGAACTACAATGCATTCATGTACACTTGAAGGAAGTATGTAATAATCACCCTTTATAATCTCTTTAAGCTCTGCCAACATTGTTTTGTTTAAAATAACACTTGCTCCATTTACTTTTTGCTTGTTGGTAATTACGTACATTGGAATCGAAGATGTAAAAGAACTACACATTGATTCTTCTAGTTCGTCTTCTGTAATTCCTACTATTCTACATATAACTTTTTCCATATTTTCAATTACATAATCTTCTTCAATGTTCTTAATAGCATTTATATACAACTCTTCTTTTGTAACTCCTGCCATTTTAAGATTATCACGTTTAATTGTATAGCTTGCAACTTCCTTCCCTGTTTCAAGATTTGGAATTTCAACATAAAATAGAATTAACATGTCTAAATATCTTGCGTACACTATTTCATTATTGATTACATTTTCCAAATTGGTTTCAGATATCATTCTCGGTTTGACAGTGGCTAATATCTGTTCTCTACTGCATATTTCTTTTATGTCAACTGTAACTTTTTTACTTTCTTCATAAACTGCATCCAGATATTCAATTAACTTTTCATCATTATCCCAAACATCTTCCATACATTCCTTATAAATTGTAGCTGATGCATGTCCTTCTTCTTTGTCATGGTGAATTAGCACAAATGCGTTTTTCATTCCATTATTCTTAAAACATTCCACAACTTTAACGTAATACTCTTTTCCCTCTAATTTTGCATTTAAAATTTCTGCTTTTTTCATCATTTCTTCTTTAATATTCATTTTATAGTCCTTTCCGCCCTTGGCATTTAATATATTTATGGTAAAAGAAACGAGCCTACTATTCGTAGACTCGGAATCTTGACCAGTTCACATTTACAACCGTACCTAATATTGCACCTAGTACGTCTCCCCATGTAGGTTTTTCACCTTTAAGTTTCTGCACTCTTTTCTGTCGTACAAGCCAGTTCATTAGTATGTTCGTATTGAATATATTTGTTGTATCAAATGCGAACACTACTTCCTGTGGTCTGTATCTGTCACGTCCAAAAGTTTCCTCAACCTTTGTACAATACAATTTTATGACACTGTCGTTAATTGAGTATGAATTAAATTCTACTAACATTTATGCTCCTTTCTTAAAGCAACTGCTCTACAATTTTTCTGATTTTTTATCAGAAGTTTTATGTGTAGGTGGCAGCAATCTTAAATCTGTCCTTTTTTTTGCTTATATTTAATTGTCAATGTGCTTTATCGTCTTGCGATGACATAACCTAACAACAGGTTCTGCATACAGCAAGGACGTGAAACGTGCATTTTATCCTTGCTGTAAACAGCAGGTTCTGTGGTAGTATGTCAGTGAGCAAGACAGCACATATGACAATATAAGCAAAAAATCTGACAGATTATTGCTGACAAATATACATATTAACTTCTAAAAAATCAGGAAAATGTAGAGTTGTGGCCAGAAGCGACAAGCTAAAGCCCCCGATGAGCCGGGGGTTGAGGGGTTAGAGGAATAAAAAAAGTCCGAAACAACGGACTTTTCTCATTACATTATTATAATAGATATTAAGCACAGCTTAATATCAACTGCTTTTTATAATGCCCTGGGAGACGGGCAGGGCTGTCAGCGTAAGCTGACTGGGTTGGAATGGTACAATAAACTAAAAAAATTACATTACAAAAGACGTTGTTTTGCATTCAATCATCATCATTCCATATTCTTCATCCCAGTACGGTTTTTTACAAATACGTAAAAACAATTTATTTTGCAGTAACATTTCATATTCATTTCTTCTTACAACTGAATTAACATAAGCTCCCACTGTTGCCTTACTAACATATAATTTCAATAACACAGAATTATCTGGAGCATCTTTTGCAATCTCTTTCACCAAACTTGTACTCATAAATCCTTTTTCACAAAATTGCTTACTTTCATTAAATTTTGTTGCACGTAGTAACTCATTAATGCATTCTTCATTAACATACCTATATACAACGATGTTTTCCGGTATTCTTGGTGCTTGTAACAATTCTTCTGACAGTCTTACCGCCCTATACTTACATTTATCTTCAATCATTTCATTGCCCGTTCTATAATATGTATTAATTTTTTGATAGTCCCATCCACAATAATATTCTATTGGTGTATATGCCCATGAGCCATCTTCAAATAATCCTGAAAGTTTTTTCTCACGCTCAAAATCTTTTACTTTTTTTCCCCATGAATCATATAAACTTCTTCCCCATTGTTCAGCTTCATCTATAGTTTTAAACTCTCTATAGTTTTCCGGATCATCCAATATTTCTATATCATCATCCACCAAATCATCAAATGTAATTATTTCCTTATGCTTTTCTTCAGGTTCAACATTAATATTTTGTGCTTTTAAAAAATCCTCTCTTTTAAATACGATTACTTGTGTATCATTTGTATTATTTCTTTTTTTATTCTTAAAGTTCTTCAATATCATATTGTTTTTCTCCTGCTCTAATTTTTTCGTCTCCTTATATAAATTATGGAACAAAACTAAAATAAATCAATATATATTTTTTATTTTTTCTTTTTTAAGGGGAATAGTTTTTATTAATACTTAACGTCTTGAATAACTTACCCAACAAATTTAGGAATAGCGTCAGCTATTCGAAGTTGCTCATCGACCGTTAGGGCGATATGGAATGAGCAACTTTCATTATAAAATAAAGGAAAGATATAGATATACATATCTAAAAAAGATTAAATGTAAAAATAAAAGATAAGTTAGAAAAGTGGCCGCAAATGACTTCATTGCCTTTATATATCGTGTGTTCATGATATTTAAGCAGGAAATTTTTTAGACTTAAGTATATTTTTAAAAACCTATTATTTTGACTCAATATTTTTTATGACATATTTTTTTGACTGCGATAATTAAAAAAATAACATCAAAATTCAGGATTTTTCCTAATTTTTGATGTTTCACCATGAAATAAATTGATTTTTTCTCCGGGATAAATTTATTTTTTAGTTTTTCATTATTTATTGCAACGACAAAAAGACCATCATGTGGTCTATTTAAAAAATATATCCTTCTGAAAGCAATTGATGAACTCTTGCAGCACTTGCCGCCTGGTTATCATCCTTGCTATGCATTTTAATTGCTTTTTCTAATGCTGTATCAATACGAAATTCTTCGTATGACTTTATGTAATTCTTATAAATGCCTGCTACATCATTAACAAACTTATCTGTAACTCCCCTAAGTCCATATCGTTTTGCTATGGTCTTAACGAAATATGCTCTATGCTTAATCTTACCATTTAAACAATCTTTAGAATCTAATCCATATGTTTTGCGGTTACGACCAATGTAATAATTGGCTCCACTTATGCTTATGTTAAAGAACTCTTTGAGTGTATGTAAATATTCACGGACACGTCTTTTAGATCTGTCAAACAATTTTGTGAAATATTCATAAAAATCTTCCATGTTCTTTTTATACACTGCTCTAGATCCATTTGCATTTATCTTAACTGATGTTCGATAATATAATAACAGCATCATGGCTTTTTCTCTTGATGACATTTTTTTAAATTCGCTGCATTGAAAAATCTTTTTATTTAAATTGATATATTTTTCATCAAATTTTTCACTTTCTTTATGAGATTCTTCATTTTGAAGCATAAGGTTTACATCATAATCATTAAAATTCTTATGATGTAGAAAATTTATAAGTTCTTTGTCTTTTAATCCATTAATTGCATTATAAAAGGACTGCTTTGACATAATATCTTTAAAATCAGAAACTCTTACGCCACGTACAAGGCCCATGTCATTTTGTCTTTCGAGAAGCCATAAATACATGTTCATTTCACAGTTGGTCAGATTATTCAATTTTTCCTGTTTTAGTATCCAAACTGGAAGTTTCATCTTTTTGTTCCTTTCTGTTCCTTAATGTTTAATAGTAAATAATGCAATTGCTGCAATCTTTTTGCTCTTTAATATTCTAAAATTAATATCTTCTTAATAAATGTTCTTGACAATGTATTTTTTTTACAATATAATTTTTCTCGTAAGAAGCGTGGTATTACATTTTTTGTGAAAATTCTTTGTGTATTTACCGGCTTTTACAGCTGCTTCTTATATGGTGTTTAATATTGCAGATGCTCTTCATGGGCATCTGTAATTTTTTATATGTTCAGAAATTTTTTAAGCTGCATTAAAGTGTTGCTTAACTGAAAAATCAACTCATTTCTCGTCTCCGGGAATACCAGAGAAACGATACCCACAACCGTCAAAAGAAAAATAACAATTCCTATTGTGATTTTAATTAATGTTGCAATTATTCTTACTGAAAACTTAATCATGTTATCTTTCTCAACAATCATTACATCCTCAGGAACTTCATATTTTTCCCTAAGCTTAAGCTGTGCGCTTTCCTGCTCTTTTTCCTTTTTTATTTCATTTACTAATTGTCTGTTAAATTTTCCCATTCGTTTAAATTTTTCCTTACATATTTTTTCTTGTAGTATTGTCTTCTTGCATTTTCCGTTTCAACATATTTTTGCCTTATACTTTCCTGATTACTTAGCCAATACTTTTCCTTGTCTGCACATTTTAAATACTCCAACAGATTTTTATTCTTGATGTAGCAATCTGCTAGATATTCATCCACATAGTTCTTGATGGATTCGATGCTTATGATCTTCCTTGTAGTCTTTCCAATCATTACTTCCTTGGAATCTAAAATGTTCTTTCGGATCATGTCCTGTATGGCTTGTCTTGAATTGTTTAAAACATATGCAGCCTGAGGAATTGACAGATATCCTGTCTCGTTAGATATAACATTAATTCTGCAACTAACTGTATTCCAATATTTATCCTTATCAGGTGCTTCAAAAAATTCAACTGCCGTCTCATATTTTTCAAGTTTTTTATTAAAATATTCTTCAAGTGATTTAACCTCAATTAATTTCTTGTTGCTCCCATCTATTGCAGTAAGTTTTCCATCCTTGGCTAAACTCTGAACATTTCTAATGGTCAGGTTCAAAAGCCATGCTGTTTGCTTAACATCAATGTAATCTTCGATTTGCATTATTATCTGTGTCCTTTCTGTTTAAAGTCTATAATTCAAGTTCTCTGCCTTTTAGCATGTTTTTGTTAAGATTCTTCTTCATATAATCAACAACAGGATTCTTTTCCTGCTTAACATTATTCATTCCCTTTTCTATAAGTGAATATTGTTTATCCAACATTTCATTGCTGATTACTTCCATTTCTGCTGACGTAGTTCTGAAGTCTTCAGGAATATTATTTTCTTCTTCGTAATCATATACGGCTTTTATTTTTTCCTGACGTAAATCAAATTCATCTTCTAATGAAATTGCTTTTTCCATTTCATCTGTGTATACATTCAACGACTCAACTTTATTAAAATGTTCCATAATTCCTCCTTCATTTTTTCCAATACTCTGTCTTTCCGTAACCTTTCTTCCATCTCCAAAATCTAATGTATACTTATTTTTTTCATATAAAGTATACTTTATATGCTCCTGATTGCTTGTATTATAAAAATCTTCATCGCTTTTGTATTGTGACTTAATCCGCTCTCTTTCTCCGGAAAAAATAGTGTCTGCGTTCTGCATCATTTCATCGTATTCTTTTAATGTATATATTTGACCAGGATTAAATTCATTTGCTTCACTCCATTCGCATTTAACCACGGGAGTTAATTCCGGATGCTTAGCTAATGCCCCATTTAACAGATTTTCATTAATTAACAATCCTTTATGTTGATTAAAATGTTCTAATTCCTTAGGAGTATTAGTGTCAATTATCATTCCAATATCATTTGCTACCAAAACCGGTTTAACCTGCCTGCTTATAAGCTTTTGAGCCAACTTGTCTGAAATTTCTATAAGATCACCTTTATTCCATAAGTCAGGTAATTCCTTTAAGGCATTGTATTCATCCTTTGTGGTTGAATACAGACTACATATGAGATTCTTTGTATAGGCAGTGTCTCCAATATTTACTTCCTTATCAATTTTTCCAACTGCATGTGTAACAATGTTTTCAATGCTGTCACCTTTTTCCACATAACCATTAACCGCCTGACCTATTGACACTGCATCTGCTCTAAGCTGTCTTGGTATGTCTTCATCATTAATAAATTCATTAAAGCTTCTTTCATGTCCTTTCATTCCCATTCTGAATCTTGCAGCCTGTGCATTTGATAATTGAATGTTTTTACTGTCTCTTACGTAGTTTTCATCAGTTTTTTTTTGTATCTGCAAGTTACTAAGCTTGCTGTTAATGAAATGTAATTCAGGATTATATATGGCAAATTCCTTTATTGCATCCTCGGTTATCTGATTTACGGTATCATGTGTGTAGCTGTTGTAGTGAATTTCATATTCATCCAACATGTTTTTAATTTCAGCATCTTTTTCAATACTTTCATTAAGATTATGAATACGTCCTTCTTCTTCAAAACTTGAAGCGTCTCTCTCAATAAAAACCGAAAAGTTTACATATGCTTCACTTAACTGATTAACTTCGAATCCATATTCCGGTGTAAGTTCCTTGTTATAAATTGTATTTAGCATTATTGGTGAATCCGTTACTATAAAATCAACCTGATCATATAATCTGTCTATTCTTCTTGTCTGCTCTTTTAATATGTTAAACTGATTTTTAGCTGTTCCGTCAAGCATTTCCATGTTATTATCATAAACAAGTTCTTTTGCATATTCCTGCACGTACTCAGCTGTATATCCTGCCTTTTTTAAGGCGGAGCATACATCAAGACAGGCTACCGATTTACCTGCTCCCGGGCCACCATAAGCATTGATTACAATAGGAATCTTTTTCTGTGGTAATTCTTCAATCCAGCTTCTGTGCATTGCAACATATGATTCCATTTCACTCATAAGGTTTTTGTCTTCTGTGTATTCCTTATTAAACTCACCTTTTTCAATTAAGTAATCAGATATTTTTTCCGCATCCTTAATGGCTGCAAATAATTCATTAGGATTGTTTTCTAAAACGCTTATCCAATCCTGAACATATGCTTCATGATTTTCCATGTATTGATTTTGCTGATAATCAATACCAACTGCCTGTGCCGTAAATGCTGATGCTATTTCAGCTCTCAATTCTTCTCTTGCATATTCCGGGCTTCCAAATGCTCCTGTTATGTCTCTGTTAAGTCTGCTTACATGACCTGTTGCATGTCCTGCTTCATGAAGTAATGTTGCCATGTAATCATATTCACTTTCAAATCTGTTGATTTCAGGAAGCACTATTTGGTCATTTGTTCCCGCATAATATGCCTTGTCTCCACCTTCCCTGAATCCTACTCCCATGTTTTTGATTAATGTGTCTCGTCTTTGCATTAATTCTTCAGTATTAAGATTGTACGTCTCTACTATATATTTAGGTATTCCTTCAATCTGCTCTGCATTAAATACAGTGTATGTATTTGACATTGGCTTAACTCTGTTTTTAAACTCTTCTGCTGTTAATTCATCCGTTAATTGTTTTGCCTCTGTTCTTGTTAATTTTCTTTTTTCTTCTGTGTCATACAAAGACCAAAACTCAATCTTTGTTCCTTTTGCCCCAGATTTAATTTTCCATCCTTTTGACTGTGCCTGTTTAAACGTACACCATCTTGGATCTTCAAAATTTCTTTCAAACTGATTATATGAAAGCCACAATGAATTAGCTCCATGATAAGCAGTGTTTGTAACTGCATTAAATGGACGTTCATTTGCGCTCCAACTTCTATGCCATGGAATGGTATCTTTTTTTAGGCAGTCTATGAAACTCTGAATCATTTCCTCACGCATTTTATTAAGCTTCATTTATACCACCTCCTCTTCGATGTCAGACCATTCATACACCACTTCTTCATCCGGTGTATCATATTCGAAGTGCTCAGGAATTACAAAATCTTCACTTCCCAGTTTTTCCATGAGTTTTAAAAAATTTTCTACCTGTCTATCCATTTTTATTCCTCCTTCTGAAAAATCCTCTCTTCTCAACTTTTTCTTCTTTTACGCTGCTTAATGGAATCATCTTTTCATATATTTCAGGATTTCCAAAAGTGAACGGGTCTTTTGCTGTGTCGGCAAAAAATGTGTATTCACTCTTATCCTCCATTAGTTCAAGTAAATCTTTCTTTTCAGTATCAGAAGTAAAATTGAAAATATAGAACACATTGTTGTAAAAGTTATTTTTGATTACGTTGTATGTTTTGGAAAATTCATCGGGTTTACTTCCAACAACAAAAATTTGAATATCCTTTTCAAGAAAAGATACCTTATTAAAGTCATGGTCACTATAGACACCAAAATCATAAACAATAAAATCGTAGTCTTTATTTTGAACTTCTTTTAATTTGTCTGCCTTATAGTACATGTCAACCTTCTGGTACTTAACAACTCCGTCTATATCGTCCTTGTCTACATCTGAATAGGCATCTGCAACAGCTTCAACAAATTTATGATTATTCATTTCATAATAGGCTGCTTTGTATCCCTTAAATAAAAGATATTTGACAATCTGTAATGCCTGTGTAGTCGTTCCCATGCGTTTTATGCTTCCTGCTATTCCAATTGTCTTTGTTAGTGTTTTTCTATTTTCTTCATCTTCACTTTGCTCTTCTTCAGCATTAAAGGAAATGCCTCTTTTATCTTCATATCCGAAATTCTCAAAGTAACCATTGATGCACAATTCAAGATCTTCCTTCTTGTCAGATAAATATGAACTGAATATGTAATTTTTAATCCCTTTTTCATATAATCCTGATACAAGTTCAGATTGTGGCGAGTAAGAAACTGCATATATAATTATCTTACAATTAACCGCATCCCTTATCTTTAATATCCAGTCAATAATCACTTCTGCATCATCAGCGTATTGTTCAATGTCAAATACTAAGTATTCGCATTTTTCCTTGTAGTCCATAATCTGTTTAACCTGACTGTCAATGTGTATATTGGCTTCCACATATTCACAGGCTGTATCTATCTTAGATGCCACATCCTCACAAAAAAATCCTCGCTCCCTTGTTCCTACAAAAATAATCATAACTATGCGTTCTCCTCTCGTTTCATTATTTGTCTGACTTCTTCCTGATTCAAAATATTTTTGTGCAGAAGTTCATCCGCTACTTTTCTAATATTTTCTATATTTTCTTCAACAATTTTCTGTGCTTTATTAAATAGCTCTTGTGAATTTTGACAAACCAATTCATCAAAGCCTTTTCCACATCTAACGTAACAATTGTATTTGTCAGAAAATGTTATAATCATCTGTTTTATAAGTTCTTCGGCACTTTCAAAATCTGAATCAATACTTCCCATACTTCCTAAACTACATTTTTTATAAATAATTTTTTCAGTAGCTGCTCCTGCATATTTTATAGTTATAATATTCTTTATAAACTCTTCATCCATTGCAATGATTGATTTATCTTTTAATATTGTCTTTCCACTTTCTGGTCGTTCATTCTCCATATTTATCTGAACACAACTAATATTTACTCCAAGAGATAATGCTACAACTACATGTCCTGCTTCATGCAGGCTTATTAACCTTTTATTCCTATAATTTTCGTTATCATTTCTTTCTGAAATTCCTTTCAATATAATAGTAGATTTTCCTACCTGATTATCACTCTCCCCTGAAAACCATCTTTTTTTTGAAATTATATTAAATCCAAATATCAAAACTATATTTAAAATAAATATTTTTTTAACCAAAATTATTATTTCCGTATCTCCTTTAATTTGTTCTTTTAATTCTGGATAAAAAAATAAAAGTAAAAATGCTATTCCACATGAGTATATAAAACAATTCATTATATCCTTTAAAATAACTTTGTAATTCATTCTTTGTCCTCCTATTAATTTTTACCTATGAATATATAAACAATGTAGTTATATTTCTTGTCAAAATATGAATAATTATTTAGAACTTACTGCCTTTAATTTATTCTTTATCTTCATAGTTTTCTTCCTTCCGGTCATTAAATATCTGTTCCACCGCCACTGTTGAATTTCCGTATTTTTTCCTAGATACTTTCATGATTTTCTCTATTTCATCTAATTTAGGAAATATCTCAATATTTTCATAATCCTCGAAGTCTTTAATAATCATTTTCCTGTGCTCCTTATTTTTATTCAATCACCCAAACAATAAGAATCCACGAAGTAATAAATATTTATTATGAGCTTCACTATACTTCTTCAGAACATCATTCCAATCCTTGCCATATTCTCTAGGTGGTAACTGCCATTTAACTTCAATGTTTTTGTACTCTTTTCGCAAGGTGCATATTCTTTGTGCTGCGCTAATTCCACCCTTATCATTGTCTGTTGCAATTAAGATATTTTTAATGTTACCTATATCTAAATATGTTTTCACAGCTTCCCATTTTCCTGTTCCTCCAAGGGCAAGATAATTGTAATCCTTATATTTTCCATCAAGTAATGTCATTACACTTAAAGCATCGATTACTGATTCAGTTACTATCAATGTTTTTCTGTTATTATTAACGTAAAATCCTTTAGTGTAATCACATCCTGATAGATCCCCGGTAAATTTTTTATAAGTGTTCGTCCCTCTTCTACAGCCAAATATTACACTGTCAGGATTCTTAATATCATAACCAACAAATACACAATTTCCATGGTTATCCTGATATAGCATTTTTCTATGTACCATATCCTGAACAACATTCTGTGATATTTGTCTTGTCTTTATCAGATATGCAAAAACTTTTCTCATGTTGTCATCTTTTGGAGGTAACGTAATCTCCTTTGCTTTTTGCATGTCTTTTGTTGATTCTTCTGAAGCTTTTCTTTGTTTAGTTATTTCATTTCTTTCGCTTATCACTCCAATTTCTTGTTCAAATTCCTTTAATGCTTCATATACTGACAAACCATTAAAATTAACGGCAAAATCTATGATTGAACCTTTTTCTCCTATACATTTGCCATATCCCATCTTTGAGTTTTGCCAATATACATTTTTAACCGGATCTATCATTACGCTGTCATGCTCTTTTAATGAATAATATTTTCCTTTTCGGACGATCGTGTATCCGCTTCTGGATGCATAATTAATAATGCTTATTTCTTCTCTTATTCTTTTGAATTTCTCCTGTTTAGTCATGTAATCACCTCTTATTTGGCACTTGCATTTAGATCCTGAATTTGTTTTTTTGTCATTTCAATTCGCTGTCTTATTTCGTTAATATCACCATCAAGTTCATTTATTGTTTTCTCATTATTAGTTATGTTATTTTGTGCTTCAGCTATTTTGGAATCACTTTCCTGTTTTTGTGAATCTGTCTGATATGTTTTCTCATTATTGATTCTTTCTATTTCTTTGGCGATTTCCTTATTTTCATCACTTAATTTTTTCTGTTGAGCCTGATTATCTTTTATCTGCTTTTCATAATTTGCAATTTCAATGTTAAATCTCTTTTTCTTGTAACCTACATAATCTAACGTGTCTATCTTCTTAACTCTCGTTACATCATTCAGATTTGTGTATAATTTAAGAGTAGATGTATTTTTTCCGTTTACATCCATTCTTAATGAAATGTCAGACCAACGGTTTGGAAGTTCTTTAATTTTTACAACAATCTAGTCTTCATCTGACACCTCAACTTCTGTTTTTAACATAGTGCCTCTTAATTCAACCGCACTGAAAGAATATTTGTTATTGCCATCGTATGATTTGTTGTTTACTGTAATTTCAACTTCCATTTCATTCTGTTTTTCCGAATAATCCCATCGGTTAATTATTACTGTTCTATCATCCCATGCAACTTCCGTTCCCAACTTTGTTAAATATGATGCATCGGCGCTTGGGGGCATCCACAAAGTAGAAGTGAAAAAGAACAAATACCCTCCCAACAAAAGAAAAATAACAATTATAAAGCTGAAACTTTCCTGATTTTTTCTTAACGCTATCTTATCTATTTTCATCTTTGAACTCCTAAGCCTGTTTTGATGACCACTGTTTGGTGTTTTTGTTATAGTAAAGATAAAAATACTTTACTTCTCTATTTTTCCATTTTAAGTAATATGTAAGCATTACCTTATTTTCATTTGTCTTTAATTCAATGTCTCCGGTAAAGGCTGCATAACTTGCATCACCATAGCCGTAACCATTAACAAATGTCATTATTTCGTCTTTTAATCCTTGAGAATCATTGTCTACATATGACATTGTGTTGTCATCAGGAAGACGTACATCTATTTCATGTTCGCCTATATGTTCATCCCTATAAGGATTAACTGTTACCGTTTCATGAGTTACTTCTTCAGTAGTTGTTATGGCTATTTTAGATGTTGACTCTTCAACTGTTGTTTCTTCATTTGTTGTCTCTTCCTTCTCGTTTTCTCCTTTAGGCACTATTGCATAAATGGCTATTGCAAAAGCAATAATAATAAATATGGTTCCTATTACTTTTTTCTTATTCATATTGTTGTCTCCTTATCATCCTGGCTTCTCTGTGTATGAAAAATGCATTGTGTCTTTCTTTCCTGTCCAGTCACCACCCCAGTAAAAACCATGAGCTTTCCATATGTTAATTACCTTTTGTGTGACGCTAAATTTATTTGTTCCGGGCTTATATCCACCGTAACCATTTGTTACATCTACATTAGTATTATAAAAACATGGATTATCGTCCCAGTTTACATCAATTGCTAGTCCGTAAGAGTGCTGCGATACTGTTCCTGTTCCGATGATGTTTTTCCAAACGTACGCACATGTTGATGATGATTTAATTCTAAATTTTGCCTTTACCATGTCTTTAAATATGGCTTTGAACTCTGCCGCTAATTTTACATGAACAGTTAAATTCATCGTTGTTTTCTTTCCCTTTTCGTTAAGAATTGGAACTTTTATTGTAGTCAGATATTTTTTCATGTCATCCTGAGAAAGTGGTGGATTTCCATTTCCCCATATGTATTTTTGTTTGTCTTCGTAACTTACTTTTGCTGCCTCTCCTGCTTTTGAAGCAAATTGTGTGTTTCCTTTATTTGCATTTGAATAATATCTAAGCACATGTTTTACGTAATACGCATCTCCATATTGATATGGTCCTAATATGGTAGCTGATGAACCGGTTCTTGGAACAGGCGTTCCATGGTTTGCATCAGCACTTCTTTTTTTCTGATAAGCCAGAGCATTTTCCTGTGTCCATTTACCCAGATTCTTTAAGTCATTTGCGGTGGTGTCTCTTCCAAAGTTACTACTGTTAATGTAATCTATATATCCACCACCGTAGTTATAAGCCTGTAATGCTGTTTTTATGTTGTCTAAATCATCAGGTGAAGACACCTTGATTTTGTCATGATCAAGATATCCGCATAACACTTTAACTCCATGTTCTATGCTTTGTTTTTTATCTATAGAGTTAGGTGCTTTGCCTAAACTCTCTGAACACTGAAAAACATCTTCTCCCTGTCCTCCTGACTCCTGCATTACTAATGCCAGAAAAAGATTTATGTATTCTTCCTTTCCGTACTTCTTAAGCTCAGCAAGTATATCAGGTCTTAGGGCTTCTACTTCTTCAGATAATGGTGATTCTTCGTAAATGTCCACCTTTTCTTCACTTTCTTCTTCTCCACCTGATAAAATTACTGTAATTCCACTTATCAATGCACTAATCATTGTTACAATTAAGTAAAATATAATAACCGGAATACAGATGTATTTGATTATCTTTCGTTTCAAGAATTACAATCCTCCCTGGAATATTCTGTTTTCTTCCTTGGTTAAATGAACCTTAAACTCAATGTTGCTGTCACCTGAAATTGATAAAATACATTGTCCTATTTCAAGTTTTGGTATCTTTTGAATCTGCGTTGATGTTAGCTCGCCTTCAAAAATTTTGTGAAGAAGTTTCTGTGCATTAGAGTTTTGCCTGAAGATAAATTTATATTGTGTAAGTTCAAATATGTTTTTCAGTTTTTCAATTCCTTCATTTCCACTTCCTTCAGGTGCGTAATCGGCAATTCTTTGTGATGCTAGTCCGATTCCACCAAAATATTTTCTTGCTTCTCTTAAATAAATTGAAATAAGATCCAATGCCTGTACTTTCTTTGCGTTTAGCCATCGATGACTTTCATCAATTAGGATAAGTGTTTTAACAACATCCCACATTTTAATGCTTCCATCATCCAAGCTCTTCTGCATTAACTTTCCATTTGTAACGCAATTATCCCAACACAGTGAAATCATGTTGATGATACTTGCATCAAATACTTCCGGTTTTAATTCCTTAAGGATTGAGAGGTCAAAAGTTATAATCTGTTCATCGGTAATGTTATCAATTGTTGTGTATCCATCAAATAACTTGCCATACGTTTTTACAATGTTTCTGATTATTTTTACTATCTTGTCTCTTAATATTAAAGTTTTGACAACAACCTGTTCTTCTAACTTGCTATATTTTTTTGACTGCATTTCTTTTATGTTTTTGGTTGCTGATTTAAGGAAATCCGAAAAGGTTGGATAGCTTGTTGCAGGCAATCCTGTAAACTGTTTTTGCTTACTCCCAACCTCATTGTCAAAGCCAAACTCCTTGTATAACTCCCTTAACATTTCTTCAAATTCTACAATTTCCTCAGCTTCAACCTTTCCACCAACCAAAAGTTTATAAAAGGTACTTACCTTTGATATGTGTCGTGTAAATGATATGTTTTCGTTATCACCCGCACGTAAGATTTCCAATGGATTTAATATTCCATTAGAACCATCCATTTTGATTACTTTTCCACCAAGTGTTTTTGTAAGTAATGTAAATTCACCACTAACATCAAAAGTCCTTACAAAGTTTCCCTTAGCTGCATTATCCTTTAACTGTTTTTTCAGTAAAGTTGATTTTCCTGAACCCATTTCACCGGTAACAAGGAAATTGTAATATAATCTTGTTGAAGTCTTTGTAAATAAATCAAACAAAACATTTCCACCACATGGAGTTTTTCCTAAAAACGTTCCTGTTGGATCTAGGAGCATTGAGAAATGAAACGGATTACCATGAGCCAGTCCTGTAGCTGTAACGCTCTGCCCATATGGAAAAAACAGCTCCTGTTTTTGTCTTTTGTATGAACGATACATACTCATCCATTCATTTTTAGCTTCATTAAGATAAATTGTTGATAAAAACCCACTGTCAGTTTCCAACTTATCCATTATGTTTTTTATTCTTTTTTCCAGTGAATCAAAGCTTCTGTCAGCTACAAAAATACGGATATGTAATAACTTGATTATTTCGTTGTATGACGTTATTTCATCATACATACGTTTCATTTCCTGAAGCCTTTTATCTGCATCATAAATTTCTGCGAAATCTTTAGCATCATTTTTTCGTCCCGCCTGTTCCTTCATTGACTTGTTCAGATTTTTCTTGACTTCCGACATGTCATCAGTAGAAACGTCAACTAATGCAACCGTTCCGTTAATGTTACATACCTTCGCTAACCAAAAGGTATCTATATCATCAGGAAATTTGTATATGTGAATACAACCTTCATATCCTGATCCGGTTGTTATATACTTAACATCCTTAAAGGTGATTCCACCTGCCGGTTGTATTTTTTCCATCAGATACATGTCTTTGAGTCTTTTCTTTTCTCGCGTAAACTTCATTGTCATTCTCCTTGATTTCCTAAAAAGCACTTGTTGTCTAATCTTTCACATATTACTATTTTTTTCTCCTTGGTAAGCTTCTGTGATAAGTTCTTTTTATCACAACCTAAAACATTAAAAATCATATTTCGGTTATTCATTAATTGTTGTTTTTTACTTCCAAAAATCATGTAATAGTATTCTCTCATCATGTCATTTTTTTCAATCCATATAAGTTCATCTAATTGTCTTTGAAGAAATTTTTTAAATACCTCATTTGATGTGTTTTTAATTTTATATCTAAGATATTCCTGTTGTACTAATGTTTTACATTGAAAATTCATTGCCACAATTTTCAAATCATCAGCATACATTTTGTATAACTTAGTAAATTTCATGATGTCATACTCAACTTCATAATCTGCTGAACTAACCAAATCTTTTGTGTTAATCTGGATTAAATCCATATAACTTTCATCATTCATGACAAAACAATTCATATCATCATCGTAATATGCCACTTCTAAAATTTCCTTAGCTGTGTTAATTATTTGAACTTTCTTATTGCTCTTTTTATCCTTTTTACTGTCCTTTTCATTTTTCTTCATCTTTCTTCTCACTTTCCGGGCGTAATGATAAGTTCTTTTCACTTATATACACATTCTTATCTCTTCTAAAGAAGAGAATCATTGCCTCGTAATTTCTTCTTCTTTTGTTAGATCTGCTTTTTGACGTAAACCATAAAGCTGCAAAAACTGAAAATATGTAGAATGGAATTCTTAAAGTCTCCGAAACTGCATTACCTAGCATTCCTGATACTGCAAAATATATCAGGATAAACCAGAAATCAAAAAGATAAATGTTTCCACGAACTTTAGTCTGGCTCTTTGTTTCATCAAGTGTTATGAATTGAAACTGCATTATTTTTCACTTCCTTTACTGTCATTAAATACCTGTTTATTAAAACTATTCACACTTCCTTTTCCATTTTCACTTGGAATATCTAACTTATTATTCCGGGTACTTCCGTTTACTGAAGAACCTGTTGCACCGGTGCTTAAACTGTTGTTTATGCCTTGACTTGATGATCTTTCTTTAGCCCCATTTGTCCTTGAATCATTACTTCCAAAACTAAAGTCTTTATCAAGTACACCCTGACTATTTCCTGCAAATGTTCTTTCTGCATTATTACTGTCTAAATCAGCATCCATCTTCGAGGTGTCATCCAATCCACTACCACCATTGCCTATCGGATTCATACCGTTAAGCATGTCTTCCTTAGCTTTATCAGGATTACTGCTTGCAATACTTTCATCAGTCATTTCCTTTCCTGTACCATCCGCATTAATATTTTCATTTAATGCATCTGTACCATTACCACTTCCACTTGCTACATCCGTAGCATTTGTATTTTCCATTCCTTCCTGATTCTGGTTTTGATTTTGATTGGATTCCTCGTTTGCATTCAGGTTATTATTAGCATCGCTATTTTCATTGTTTGCATTATTCTGGTCTTCACTGTTCATTGTAGAACCACCATCCTGATTCAAGTTGCTGTTGCTATTGTTTTCCCCCATTCCTGTAGCTCCATTTATTGCATCTGATGAAGCTCCAAATGCGCTTTCAGCAGCACTCTGCTTTCCTGCTCCTGCAACATTCTTTCCAAAACTTGCTGCATGACTTGCCACACTCTTTCCTGCTGAGAAAGCGACTTTTCCAGCCCTTGCTGCCATACTTGTTCCATACATTACACTCATTGCCTTCTGCATACCGTCAGATAATCCAACGTCTTCTCCTGTAATTTTTTGAACAATATTTGGTCCGTCAATTACTGCTAATGCTACAAAAAATAAAAATATTCCTTTTGTAAATCCGCCCCAGTTTTTCCCTGACACATATTCTGTAGCTAATAAATTCATCTTTACAGACACTATCGACAACAGAATAACAATGTAGCTATTCTTTATAGAGTCTAATATTTTTATAACTTTTTGACCGTTTGCTACATTTGGTGAATACAGGTAAGCCAGTAATTCCTGAAATACTATTTCATAGCATGTTCTCACTATCTTGTATGAAAAAAATACTAAAACTATAGCAAACGCTAGCATTTCCAATATTGCTGACCACCAGTCAAATGAATACCTATAATAGTATGTATTAAGTAAGTCAGTCCATGCCACACCGTCGTAACATTCAGACAATACAGTTTTTGTTTTTCCGTTTGCATCGTATAAATCGGTTTTAAAGTTTTCCATTATGACCTTGCTTTCATCCTTTACATCATCCGGGAAAACTATCTCATTTACTTTTAAGGATTTCCATGTTTCCTTAGTTAAAGGTGTTTTTATGTCTGCATTTTTAACTCCGTCTGCATTTTTCTTGTTTAAATTCTCAAGTCCTGCAACCTGATCTATATACAAAAGATCATGTACATTATTACCTAACATGTCATAAACAACATTTTCCTGAGTTTCGCCAAGAATCTCATTTCGTACTTCTTTCGTTAAGAGAGAGTCCATTTGTGAAATCATCCAACTCATCGAACTTACAACCAATATTCCCACGCACAGATTTGTGACAAATTTAGGCTTTTTGTCAGAATTAAACACTAATGTTATTCCAAGCCATCCAAGGGAAACACATAAGAGAGCAACCCATACAACCTGCCATTCTTTTAAGAAATTTTTTACCGGACCATATTTTGTAAAATTTAGCATTCCGAAAGATTTATCAAAAAGATTATTTGCCGATGCAGCAAACTTAACAAAAAATGATAACACACCAACTCCAATGGAACGTAACCCGTTACTTACAAGGTCATTTTGTTCAAATAAGTCCTCATTTTCGTTATATATTTTTATTAACTCTTCCGTAGATTCATCTAAGTTATCCGATAGGGCATATACCTGAATCTGATTATTTATCAAAATAAAAGACGTAAGAATAACCGTTCCAATTAGTCCTATCAGCATAATCCGTTTTCTTATTTTTTTATAATCAACCATACACTTCTCAACTTCCTATCTTAATTAAAGAAAGCAATGCTTCCTTTTCTTCTTCCTTAACAATTTTTGTAAAAATTAAATCAGTAGCCTCCATTACACTGATATCATCACTGATAATGCATCCTGCCTTTTTAAACGCTTCCATAATCTCTTTATAATTTGCCAAAGACTTAATATCGTGTTTATCAACATCACCCATTGTATTTTGCTGTATCCACAAAAGAGAAATCTTATAATCCCATACTCTTTTTCTAAGCTCAATGTAGGTTCTGTCCTCTTTATTAATCTCCCTTAAATCTATTGTGTCAGGATTTGGAAATGTGTCCGTAAGATATTCATATCTGTAAAGTAAACATTTTCCTGATTCTTCCGAATTAAATATCGGCATTGGTTTTACCTTGTTTCTTTTTAAGTCCTCACGTTTCATTATACGTAGTATTACACATTCTCCGGGTAACAGCTCCATTAACTGATTTTTATTAAGCAGTGGTTTTTCCTGCGTGTTTTCCATAAAATGTTTATGAGTTGATAACTTTTCGCCTGAACGCTGCATGTCAACTATTGTTTCATTACCTAAATTACCCGAAATTTCCTGAGCTGTATCACCATTATTTGTTAAAATGTATCTGTGATTTCCACAGTTTTCCTTAATGGCATCTGCTCCTTCCTGTCCGTATAATTTAGTAATCTGTGAGTAACTCTGAACTACCAGATCAAATGATATATTTCTTCCAAGACAAACTGTTATGATTGAATCCATGGCTTCAATAGGTGGCATGTTACCAAACTCATTAAGCTTAAATTTAACGTGTCTTGAGCATCTACCACTTTTAATGTCTGTTGCCTTCCTTGCAAGAACAAAATATAACTGTCTTATAAATACTGTTGCCATAAAATGTTTGGACTTATCAAAATCCGGAAGTCCCAAAAATACTGCAATAGGCTTATCACCAAATCCAATTTCTTCTAAATTAAAACTGCTTTCTGCTGTCATTCTTGCCATGCTTTCATATGTAAACACTGTCAGTTTAGAAAGCATAACTGAAAAGATTGATGACTTAGTCCTGTCTCCTGATACTTCAATTCCTGCATATTTCAATTTTGCTCTGTTAAGAGGTGGACGTTTATTAAAGTATTCGTCAAGCATTGTTAAATCAGGATTATTTTCATCAGGATGTATTCTTGCCAGTTCTGAAAATGTATTAATGATTGAATACATGTTTACTTTCTTAATATTGTCGTGTTTTAACTTATATTCTTCCTCTTTAGGAAGGTAGTTGATTTTAGGATTTAGTATTAAATCCTTGTCTTTCTTTATGGCTTCCTTATATTTCTCATAAGCTTCTTTCTTTGCTTCTTCATTTAGTTTGTCATATGCATTTCTCTTTTCTGCCCACGTAACGTATCTTCTGTTATTACTTATTTCATCAAGTTTAAGACAGTCCTCTAAATGTCCTAAAATCAATGCAACAAGCAAATTTGTTGAAGCATCATTCCAAAAACTGTCATTACATGTAGCTTCTTCAGGATTAAAAATTGAAAACGCAAACGCCTGGGCAAGTAATTCCGCATTATCGTAATCACCAATAACATAAAGTTTAACTACCATGTCTAACGGATTAAATCCTGCTGAATGAAGCGGATCCATAAAATTTAGTAAATATACAATATATCCTCGATTTTCCAATGTGCTTTTTGACGACTTATAACTTTCAAGTTTTGGATCGTTTACAATTATTGAAACCTTCTCTTTTGCTCTTGAATAAACGTCTATTTCAGGATAAACAAACATTTCATCCTTACCTGAACGTGTTGTTCCAATATCCAGGTTATTAACCGGGCTTCTGTCAATGTATAGCTTATCTCCCATTCGTGAAACAATTGCCCCACCACGCCCCTCAAAGGGTACATCTCTGTCGGGAATTTCATCGAACTGTTCCTTTATTTCCTCATTAGTAGTCCATCTGCTTGTTCCTTTTTGTCCAATATTAAAATACTCTTCAGACCATGCAACCTTAATTTTGTAAGCTGTATATAAATCAAAAATAATAAGTGTAATAATCAAAATAACAAAAAGGAATATGTAAAGTCCCTTGAACATGCTTATTATTTTCAAATTAGGAAATATGTTCCATATGTTTATGTATTTTCCCGGATTATCTAAATCCTTAAGAATCATCGGAAGTTTCATTATTGAATTGTAAAAAAAGTGTCCTGCAAAAAAGAAAAACAAATCAGCCACCGCAAGTAAAATAATCATTACCTTAGTCTGTGAAAGAAATCTTTCAATCTGCATTAATCTTTCCGGTTTTTTATCTAATTTATTTGCCATCTTCTTATCCTAAAATTTCTATGTTAATACTCTGCTTTTTTTCTTTATCATCAATTAAAACATCATACTTATTTTCGTTCTTGTTTATTTTCTGTAATCTTTTAAATTCTCTATATAATTCAATGTATTTATTCATGTTCATTAAATCTCCTTAGCTATTTTCTCCAAACTCTTCATTGCTTCAATGTATTTTCTGTGAGACTTATTTAACTTTCTTTCAGCCTTATCATTTAGTCTTCTGGTTATGTTAAGCTTAAGCTCTACTTTCATTAATTTAATTTTTGATTTAACAGCTACTAATGTATATTTGTTTAATTTCATGTTGTTCTCCATTTTCTCAACCTATATTTTAATTATCATTGACATATGGTTGTCTTTTCCATGTGATTTTATTTTTAGTTCCCCCGCAAAAGCCGGGGGAACTAAATGTTAAAATGATATCTTTCCTGAGCCCCACTTACCAATGTAAATACATCCCATTGCAATTATTGTTCCGATGATGATTCCCGGACCAAATTTCTTTGCAAAGTTGTGTGTTGCCTCACTTGGAATTGCGTACGCACAACCTACCACAAATAATCCTATTACCGGAAGCAAATATGCATACTCAACTACCGCTGCTAAAAGTGTAAGTATGTTTGATGCAAATTTATCCATTTTTTCTCCTCTCTGTCTGTTATGCCATATAGTTACTTTCTTTCGTGATAAAAATATTTTCCTGCTTTTAGCTTCATATTATGAATGTGTCCTAACCCGCATTATCTAAATAATGCTGTTACTTTTTACATGTTTTTTTCTCCGTATTTTAGGTTTCAAGAAAATGATAAACAATACACCCGCAGTAACTACGGACAACACAATGATTCCCATTGTAAGCATAAGAGGAATAGGTTTACTTTTAATAACCTTTTCCTTATACACTGCTGTGGCAGTAATTTCATATATGTATTTTCCGCTTTTAACCTTGTTCTTTCCTTTGTATGTTGATACATAAGTTATTACTGTCTCTACATCTCCTTTTGAGCGTCCTTTGTAATTCACACGATAATGAGGCACTCTCTTTTGTACCTCAACCCTTAATACTCTTGTGTAAACTCCATTCTTTTTCTTAGGACTGCTCTTCCAGTAGGTGTTACCTATTCTGTAACTTTTCTTATCCACGCCAATACTTTTTAGAATTTCCTTATCATATCCCTTAAGGGGATGTGATGAATTTCCATCTATCTGATTTCCATTCCATTCGTAATAGTCTTTGGATGTGGACTTAAAAGTATAATCAATGTAACTGCTTCTCCAACTTGCTGCTTTTTCTGTCACCATATTTATCTTCGAACACAATGCAGTAGCTCCATTAGCTGTAAATGTCTGTTTATTTGGTGAATTTAAGGCTTCTTCCTTATTATCAAAAACAAGATATCCGGTAACCGTTCTTCCATTATCCTTTTTTATCTTCTTTGTTTTTGTAACAGTATTTATAAGCCTGTATTTTATTCCGTTTCTTAAAACCTTCTTATTGGGCTTGTCCCTCGTACTTATGTTTATCTTTTCAACATTTGTTTTGTATACAGGCTTTTTGTCCGTTACCTTGTAACGCACATCATCAAGTCTGTAATTTTTGCCATTCTTATTTATGGCTGTTGAAAATTCTGCTTTCTCATATGGTGTTTTCCTTGATTTATATGTTTTCTGTTTTACCATCACATCAGGATTTTTAGCCTGTGTGCTTATTCCTGATGTAACAGTAAAAACAAAAATTAAAATCATAAGAAAAAATTTACTTATCCCTGTCATTATCTTTCTCATAATTTTTTCTCATTTTAATGGAAATTCCTATTGCTGCTCCAAGAGCAATTAGGAATAATACAATCCACATTACAATGCTTCCGGATTCTCCTGTCTGTGGTGAATTTCCACCCTTATCATTCCAGTTCGGTGTATTAGGTGTCGCTTCTCCACTTCTTTCATTGGTAATTGTTAGTGGCTGTACCTTTGGAGTATCCTTGACTGTAAACTTGAAATCTGCACCCTTTTTGTAACCGTCCGGTGCTTTGGTTTCTGATACAACATAAGTTTTTCCTGCCACAAGTTGTCCTTCTATTTTTGCTTCACCCTGACCATTTGTTTTTACTTTTACAGTCTTACTTCCGTCTGCCTTAAAAACAAATTCCGCATTGCCAAGAGCCTTTGTTGTGTCCTTATCAACCTTTAATACCTTAACTTTTGTTGTATCGTCATTCATTCCGACTTTCTGAACTGAATTAGTATCAGCAATGATAAACTTAACATCCTTAGCTGTTACATATCCTGCCGGTGGTTCAACCTCAATTAATGTGTATTCTCCTGTAGGTAATTTAATCATCTTATGAGGCTTGCCATCAGATGTCCATGAATCAACTGTCTTTCCTTCAGAATTGACTACCTTAAGTTTAGCTCCCGGAAGATTATTTCCTTCTGTATCAAGTTTGCTTACTTCAACTCTTGTATAATCATCCTTCATTTCAACTTTCTGTATTTCGCCTGTTTCCCTGACAGTGAACTTAACATCTTCTGCCCTTACATATCCGTCTTCTGTTGGTGCTTTTGTTTCTCTTAATGTGTAATCACCAACTGCCAGCTTTTCGATCATGTGTGGCTGATATGTTGAAGTCCACTTATCAACTACCTTTCCGGTGCTGTCAAGAATTTCAAGTTCAGCTCCCGGCACTAATTTTCCTGTAACCATGTCGGTTTTACTGATTTCTACTTTCGTGTAATCATCCTTCATTTCCACTTTCTGTATTTCTGCCGTATCCTTAACAGTAAACTTAACATCTTCCGCCTTTACATAGCCGTCCTTTGTTGGTGCTTTCTTTTCCTTAAGTATGTAATCACCTATTGGTAACTTTTCGATGTAGTACGGCTCATTTGTTGAAGTCCACTTTGCATATACCTTTCCATTCATGTCTGTAATTTCAAGTTCAGCTCCCGGCACTAATTCGCCTGTGGTAATGTCTGTTTTTGAAATTTTTGTTTTTGTAACATCGTCTATCATTTCCACCTTCTGAACCTGTTCCGTATCCTGAACTACAAACACAATGTCCTTAGCTGTTACATATCCGTCTGCCGGAATTTCCTCTGTCATGTGATATTCCTGACCTACAGCCAAAGCCTTAATCATGTGCTTGTCTTTTGTTGAAGTCCATTTATCAACATAAACTTTCTTGCCATCGACTTCATACCATACAGCTAAATGTGCTCCAACAAGTTCATCCTGATTTGTAATGTCTTTTTTGGATAACTCTGTACTTGTTGGCGTATCTTTACATTCAAGATTAATAACAACGTCTCTTGTGTTTTCGTCATAATCAAACTGTTTGTTTGGATCATCAGGATAATAGTCAGCCTCATCATCAATTGTGAACTTAATAGGTGTCTTGTTTACAAGATAGCCAACCGGTGGAACAATCTCTTCTAACTGATAATGACCAATTGGAAGTACATTTGGAAGTAATACTTCACCGTTTTCATCTGTATAGAAAGTGTCTGTCACCTCTGACTTAATTAACTCATGAGGCGCGCCTTCTATTTCAGGTTCATCGTAATAATCAACTGTCTGCTTTACATATTCGCCTGTATCAAGATTTTTTACCTTGAATCCTACACCTGCCTGTTTAATTACCTCTCCTGTTGCTGCATCTTTCTTAACGGCGTGAACCATTGCTTCAAATTCCTTGTCCTGAACTTCTATCTCGTATGAAGTTGTGTTATAAAGTGTATTTTCATCAATGAATATGTACTGTGGTTCAGCCACAAGATAATTTTTAGGCGCTTTTGTTTCAACCAAAACATATCCGCCTGCTCCAAGAGCTTCAGGAACAACGGCATTACCGTTTTCGTCTGTTGTTATGTCATCATATACAGGTTCAACTCTTGTATAATCAAAATCAATGTAATTTTCATTTGTAAGTTCACTGTAATCAACCTTGTTTGATACTTCTTTAGTTGCTCCTGCTGTTGACTTGTCTGTTATTTTTGTGTCTTCTCCAATGGCATTTTCAGTGGCATCATCTATGCCTGTTTCTTCATCAGTTACAATCTTCTGTACTTTATATAAGGCAAACTTTGCGCCCTTAAGTCCAATTGACTCCTTACCTGTTCTGCTTACTGATACCTTATGAAGATTTAAGTTAAGTCTTGCCTCATGGTTGTTTATTACATACTCCTTTTCAAATGCATTAGAAAAAGAACCCATTGTGTAATGTGCTTCATTTGCGGGTACGTAAACTTTTGTGGTGTTCTTTGCAGGCAACCTGTAACCATCCGGTGCCTTTGTTTCAACAAGAATGTAATAATGTTCCGTTAAAACAGTTCCGTTTTCTCTCCAAGATTGCGGACCGTCAGATGTTTCAATACTCATTAACTTTCCAAAAGTTAATTTACCATCTTCACCTGTTTCACCTGCTCCTGCAAGAGTATCATTATTTTCAGCGCTAGGAACGTAACCTTCCTGATCATATTCAGCCTTTGTTACTTCCCATAGTTCAAATGCAGCACCGGAAAGAAGTTCTCCGGTCTTGTCATTTTGCTTAATAACCGTAACTTCACCTGATGACTGACTGTTATCAACTTCAATTGCTTCAGTATAATTCTGTTTATGTGCGACATTTCCTAGGTTATTTAAAATGTCTATTGAACCGTCACTGTTTAAATTAAAAACAATAACCATGTTCATGTTGTTTTTATCATAATCGGCTAAAGTATGAAGTATTTCCGACACGCCATGACCAAAGCCCCAATATCCACCGTTTGTTGCATATCCTGAAGGTCTTTTTGTTTCAACAATTTGATATGTTCTTCCTGTCGGTAAATCCTTTGTAGTGTATGTGTTTTGAACATTTCCACTTCTATCAACATCCTGAGCTATTTTTTGTGTCTCAGCCCAGTACATGTCGTACTGTGGAGTTCCTGCATCCACTGTTCCAATCTTGTAGTATTTTCCGTCTTTTCTGTTTTTATAAACAGATATTGTAAATTCAGCATCAAAAATCGGTGTCTGTGTGTCCGGATCAATCTTAACTAATTTAACCGGATAATTAGTTGATGTGGTTTTTGTGTTTGGAATTTCAAATGAAACACTCTGATTTTCATTTGTTGTTCCATTCCCAGATTTAATACTAAACACCTTACTTGCCTTACTGTTTATGTAACCGTCAGGTGCTTTTGTTTCAACAATCTTAAACTTGCCAAGGTTTTTGCTTGTATAATAAAGTTCTGCCGACTTTGCATTGCCGTTTGTATTTGTAACAATAGGGTTAGTTATATCATTATTTAAGTTGTTTGCCTTTGTTACTTTAGTGTCATACTTACCTGTCTTTTGATTGTATGCATAGATGGTAAACTGTGCATTTGCAAGATTACTGTTTGTTGCCTTATCATATTTATGCACTGATACCGTTATGCCAGGTATAATGTCCGTTAGCTGTGTCTTACAAAGAGATGCCAAAGTTCCTGCTGTTTCCAAGTAAGATGGTTTATTACCACTTACACCTGACTTTGTAAGAGACAGTGTTGCTCCGGTTGCCCCGTCCTTGATTTTTCCCCAGTTAATGTCAAATGTCATTGCTTTCTTGTTTTTATTGGATGTTGTTCCCGCAACATTTTTTGTTTCCTTAATGTAATACGATACTGTCTTATCGTATATTCCATCTTTCTTAAGAAGAACTGTATCTATTCCGTTCTTATCAAGTGTAAAAGTTCCAACCTTTGTTCCGTTTTTACTTCCTTCATGAATTTCATATTTAGTTCCGGCTAAAGATATGCCTGAACCACTCTGATCCAAGTCCTTGTTTATCTTTACCTTAACTTCCTTGTTGGAATATACCTTACCTGTAAGCATTGTCTGTGAATAGGATGCCACCCACTTAAGTAATGCAACCTTATTGTTGTAGGCTCCGTCTGCACCGTTTTTAATGTAACCATATGCCTTGTTGTATAAATTTGTTGCAGTTTTATCTGAATAGCCCATGAGACTCTTCATTGATGCTATAAAGCCTGCCTTAAAACCATTTCCGTCATATGTACTTGCTGTAAAATTTCCTTTATGATTTCTTTCCAATACAACTGTTCTCCATACAAAGAACTGTGTTGCGTATCTTACTGCATCTGTCTTGTAATCTCCTTTTGTGTCATAATAAAATGAAATTAAAGCCTTATAATATTTAATTCCATACCCTGACTGATATGTGGATGACTTATAGGCACCTGCTTTTGTTGTTTCACCAATCCCCGGTGACATACAAAAGGATGCTCTTGAATCGCCTTCAGAACTCATTGTGTCTGCCTCACATACCTTTGCATTAGTTGAAGAATACAGCCCTGACAGTCTGTGATATGCTCCATGTGACAGTGTTCCTGTATGAACACCCGAAGCAGGAAAACTTCCTGCCGCTTTAACAGTTTTTTCCTGCTGATAACCTGTAACCAATGAAAACATCATTACAATTACAAGAAATGCAGCTATTACCTGTCTTACGTGTTTTCTCAACGTTTCCATTTTTTGTAAACCTCCTATTTTTTCCTTAAAGTTAGTAATCTTTTTCTCCTTTCCTAAATTTTTGTATAAAAAAAACAACCCATACTTTTATGTATGAATTGTTTTTTATAACCTGTGTTGTATTAAATTTATTCTGGTAGATTGTATAATTCAGAATCTGTTAATGTTTGTGACATATCTCCATTTTTCTTACATCTCATATAGTGACTAATATTGTCAACTTTATGATCCTTTGTGTAATCACTTGTTTTATATTTTTCATCAATATAGCTCATTTGTTTACTATCTACATAACCTGATTCCCTAAAAAATGGACCTGTAATATCATATTTTTGTCCGCAATAAGCATCTGTCAAATCAACCACATAATAATAGTCACCCAGTTTAATGTAATTCCATGCGTGATTCATATTCTGCCCATCAATATAAAATCCCGACGTATGTACAAAATCACAATCAATTCCTATGTATCTACAAATAAGTGCATATGTTACTGAATAGCCTGCACAAACTGTTTTCTTTTCAAACAGTGTTTCATATATTCTCTGACCGTAAACACTATAATCATAGTCAATGTGCTTTACCATGTATCTGCCAATTCTGTATGCCTTCTCTTCATCAATCATATCGTCTGTAATCTTGCTCTCCTTAACGATACGTTTGACTTCATTCATTATTCTGTCATAGTCTTTTTTGCTATACCAGTCTATTGTGCTGTAAAACGGGCTTGTAATAAGTCCATATTGATCCTCTCCACCATCTTCACCTTTATTGAATACTGTATAATCATTTAGCTTATAAAGTGTTCCTTTGTAAGTCTTTGACTGTTCAATCTGAGCAATTAGCTTATCAATGTTATTTTCTCCCCAGTCAATTTCCGGTTTAATGTTTTCTTCACTGTCATTGTTTTTCTTGTTGTTGGTCTTTTTCTTTTTAGCTGCTTTATTTTTTACATTTATCTTACATTTGATTGTTTTAACTGCGGGAGTATAATCAAGTAAGAGGTATTTAACTGTTGCCTTTAAGGTTGTCTTTCCTTTTTTCTTACCTGTAATTCTATATTTGTTTTTCCTTAATTTCTTTACTTTAATAATTTTCTTGTTATACTTTAATTTTACTTTTTTAATATTTTTAGATTTCACACCGGAAATTTTTATTGTATAGTTCTTTCCTTTTGTAATTGATTTTGATGTTTTATTAAATGTTACCTTAGCTGAAACATTCTTTGTATTTGCAAACATAAAAGTTACTGTTAAAAGAATCATCATAATCAATAATGTATTTTTTCTGATCTTCAATTTACTCACCTCCTCAAATTTATAACGACAGGTCATCGTCTTTATAGCGTTGTCTGTCTATACGATTTTGACTTTGTAGCCTTTCATATCTTTTCTCAATAATCCATGCAACTGAAGCAACTCCAAGTATAACTACAGCTATTATTATAACTTTCACTATACCCATGTAGCTGTTGCCACTCGCAATGAAAAATTTGTAAACCATATACACCAAGGCATCTGTTAATCCTATTGCTGTAACAGCTTTAGGAACTGATAAATGTTTTTTCATTTAATCTCCTAAAATTATATCATTTAATCTTAAGTTTGTACATTTTACTTTTCTGTAATCAGCTTCAACAATTCATACTATTAAGTTGTCAATGTTCAATTAATTTTTCTAGTGTTTATTCTTTGATTTCTTTCTAGGCTTTGGCGGTTTTGTAAAATTAATTTCCTTGTCGTTATCCAATAACGCATCAATAATTTGTTTCCTTGTGTACTTGTTTTCTTTTTCCATGTTTTAATCCTTTCTTTTATTTAAGTGAGAATTGTGCTTTTTCGGCACTGTATCGTTTTCCTGCCCTGATCCACCCCAAGTTAAGTTCCTGCTGTAATTCAAAAGATGTAATTCCTAATGTTTCACACATTTCTTTTCTTGATACCTTTTGGTTATACATGTCTTCTAGCAATACTCTTTTGTCGTATGTAAGTTTCGCTCTGGGCATCTTTTCAGTCTCCTTTCTGCTTGTAATTTTTATTAATATTTTTTATATATAAACTTTCTTCCACATTTTCTTCAGTAAAACTCTTTAAAATTTTCTCCAACTCTTTATCAGAAAGTTTACTGAGTTTATCTAAAATGTCTTTTGATATTTTCATATATGTATTCCTTTCTCTATTTTTTTGATATAATTAATTAAAATCTATATTTAAGGAGTTTATTATGTATAAACCATTTACAAAAAGACAAACTAAAATACTTTTATTATCATTAAACACTTTAAAAATGCACCTTGATACTTTTTCAACATTAGAGGAGCAGTGTCAAGCTCCTAGCATTATTAATGCGACGATTGACTTTCTTACTATTGGTACAAAAGATAATGCAAAAGCATTAATTGGCATTTCACTCGCATCTGTATATGCTCATAATGCTTTGCTAGGACTCGAAAAAATTGATGACGAGTCTCTTGCTAAAATGAAACCTTTTAAATCTGAATATGATAGCCTCTATAAAAAATATTCACATATCTTAAAACTCAATTTATAAGATATTTTCTCATTAAAATTTGTACAGTTTTCAATAGCAATTTCATATTTAAAGGCAAAAAAAATAGTGCAAATAGTACTATTTATTAGTACTATTTGCACTTAATTATATAAGTCACGTCATTTATAGTGTAATTTATAGTGTAAAAAGTATAATTTTTTCTTTTATGCTTGCATAAAAGGAAAAATTTGTATTTTTTACACGCCTTCTCACGAGCCTATAAGCTCTCTAACGGAGAGCGATATGCGATTGAGGGGGCAAATTGCGGGAGCACTTATGTGCGGAGCAATTCGTATAAATGACTTTTCGTTTATCACTCTATGCCTACATGCAAGGGAAAATTTGGAGCCTGTTTGTTATTTAAATGCCAAATAGATTGCTATAGTGTTTTCATTTTCTTAATCTTGTAAGAAATTTTCTACTACAGATATGTCTTCGGGAGTTGTTACTTTTATATTTTTATAATCTCCCTCTACAAATTTTACTTTTGCATGTCCAAACTGTTCCATTACCATTGCATCATCAGTAATATTTTCAGCATTTGATGCCATCATTTTTTGATAGGCTTCCTTTATCATAGTTGTCTTAAAACATTGCGGGGTTTGAGTTATCCACAACGTTTTTCTGTTTGGTGTGTCTACCACTTCATTATTTTCATTTACTATTTTTATTGTATCTTTAACAGGTACACCAACAACACAGGCATTATCTTTTATTGCGCTATTAATGCCTCTTTCTATTATTTCATTTGTTAATACAGGTCTGGCGCCATCGTGAATAAGTACAATATCTCCTGATATATGTTTTAAACCGTTATACACTGATTCGTATCTTTCTTTTCCGCCGGCTACAATGTCTTTTACTTTTGTAAAATTATATTTTTCTACTATTTCTTTTTTACAAAAGTCTATATCTTCCGAACCTGTTACAAGTATGATTTCATCTACTCCATATTTTTCAAACGCAAAAAGGGAATACCATACAAGAGGCTTCCCTTTTATTTCCATAAACTGTTTCTTTTTACTGCTTTGCATTCTACTGCCACTTCCTGCTGCAAGTACAATAGCTGATATTTTCATTATCTTTCTCCTAATTTTAAATTTGGTATTGCATTTAAGTCCCAACTGGAACGAACTCCATTAATATATTCATAATATGCTGCAGAGCCAATCATAACAGCATTGTCTGTACATAAAATAGGTGATGGATGATAAAATTCTACATTACGTTTTTCACATTCTTCCTTAAAGGCTTTTCTAATGGCTGTATTTGAAGCCACCCCACCTGCTATTGCAAACTTTTTCATGCCTGTTTCTTCAAGCGCATGCATTGCACGTGTTACCAGGGTATCCACCACGCAATTTTGGAATGATGCAGCCACGTCTGCAGGATTAATTTCTTCGCCTTTCATTTTTGACAAGTTAAGCTGATTTAGTACAGCAGATTTCAAACCGCTGAAACTAAAGTCATATACACTGTCAGTTATTTTTGCCCTAGGAAATTCGTATGCATGTGGATTTCCATCCTTTGAAATTTTATCTATTTTAGGACCACCTGGATATCCTAAGCCTATTGCTCTTGCCACTTTGTCAAAGGCTTCTCCTGCGGCATCGTCTCTTGTTTTTCCAAGAATCTTATACTTGCCATAATCTTCTACCACAACAAGGTGAGTATGTCCACCCGATACAACAAGACATACAAATGGTGGTTCTAACTCTTTGTTTTCCACATAATTGGCGCAAATATGTCCTTCAATATGATGTACTCCAACTAAAGGAATATCTTTAGCAAAACATATAGCTTTCGCTTCCGCTACTCCCACTAAAAGTGCGCCTACTAACCCTGGTCCGTATGTAACTCCTATTGCATCAATTTCATCTAATGTTGTTTTAGCATCTGATAAAGCCTTCTCGATAACATAGTTAATGTTTTCAATATGTTTTCTTGAAGCTATTTCAGGTACTACACCTCCATATAATGTATGTAAATCTATTTGTGAAGATATGACGTTAGATAGCGCTTCTCTTCCATTAACAACAACTGCTGCTGCTGTTTCGTCACACGAACTTTCAATTGCTAATATTTTTATATCTTTCAAAACAATACCTCTACTTTTCTAATCTTCAAACATTAAATCAACAGACATTCCATCTTTTCCTGTCTTTGCATTTGGAAAAATATCTGTAACCGTATCTAAATAAAGCCAAGGTTTTACAAGAGATGGGCTGTAGTGTGTCAGCCACATTTCTTTTGGATTGGCTTCTTTTGCGATGTTTGCAGCTTCCACAAAAGTCATATGTTTGTGTTCTTTCGCTTTTTCTTCTTTATCAGGTTCTCCATACATTCCTTCGCACACAAATAAATCTGCATCTTTTGCAGCTTTAGCAATGTTTGCAACAGGTCTTGTGTCAGTTGCATATGTTACTTTTAAACCTTTTCGTGGTGGTCCCATTACCATATCAGGTGTGAAAACCCGGCCGTCTGCCTCAACTGTCTCGCCTTTTTGTAAAAGACTCCATTTTTTTATTGGTATATCCAGTTCTTTTGCTTTTGTGGCATCAAACTTTCCGCTTCTGTCCACTTCAATTGAATATCCGTAACATGTTATGCTATGTTTTACCTTAAAAGCTTTTATTCTGTATTCTTCAAACTGGATTGTCTCCAAATCTTCTGATAATTCAATAAACTTTATATCAAAAGGAAGTTCAGGTGCAATTGTTCTAAGTGCCCTTACTACTCTTTCTAAGCCTTTTGGTCCAATCATTGTAAGTGGCTCTTTTCTTTCAGCATTTCCCATTGTAAGCAGTAAGCCCGGAAGTCCACTTATGTGATCAGCATGATAGTGTGTTATGCATATTACATCAATTGGTTTAAAGGTCCATCCCTTCTGTTTCACTGCAACCTGTGTACCCTCCCCACAATCAATTAATATGTTACTTCCATTATATCTGCACATTAAAGATGTCAGCCATCTTCTGGGAATTGGCATCATTCCTCCTGTACCTAACAAACATACGTCTAACATTCTCTTCCTCTTTCTTTTCTGCAATTCTACAGTTACTCTTTATTTTTACTACCTACAGGAATTCCAAATAAGTTCTTTATTTTTCCTGTCATTCTCAGAAATTAGAATTTTTCACAATAACGCTTTATATTCTTTGTTGCTATCTGAAATCAGAATTTCTATAACAATTCTTTATATTCCCTGTGGTCTACAGGGATTAAAAATTCTCCCGTTATTTTGTCGTAACATTCTTCGCACAAATCAAAAAAATGTTCTCTTCCATCTTTGTTTGAAAAATAGTTCCATTTATATTCTACAGTAAAATTGCCTTCTTTTATAATTTCATTTTCTACGATTAATTTCTTCCCACATTTATTGCAAGTCACTTCCACTAATTTTTCATCTTCGTATCTTCTCATAACTTCCTCCTAAAATAAACATTTTTTATTTTATAGTTTTCACAGGTAAAATAATAGTGGAAAGTAATGTATTTTATAGATTTTGTTTCCACATTATAACTGCATTTTCTTTTGGTTTTTCGTAATAATCTTTTCTAATGCCGGCCTCCTTAAAACCATTCTTTTCATATAATTTTATTGCGGGCACATTAGTTTCTCTTACTTCTAAAGTGAGATTTTTTATTTTTTTATTTTGTGACCAATCAAAGATATAGTCAAGCATATTCTGGGCAATATGCTTTCTTCTGTGTTTAAGAGAGACTGCAACATTTGATATATCAGCCTCTTCTCCAAATACATACATACCAATGTAGCCTACAATTTCATCATTGCACAAAGCTACTACAAAATTGGTATTTTCACTTTCCAGAGAATCTTTAAATGATTTTTCAGACCAGGGAATAGAAAATATGCTTTGTTCAATTTCAAAAACAGCAGGAATATCCTCTATGTTCATTTTTCTAATTGTTATTTTTTCCTGTTCCATATTTTAGTCCTACTCTTTATATTATATTTTATGCTTCAGCCTAATTCTTACTTTTTTGTATTTTCACTACGAAATTTTGTTCTGCTTAATTATAATTAAAATTATTATCTTTTTTTCATTATTAATCTCTGTTGTATTTTAATTAATTTTTTGTTTTATTTCTTTTCACACAGATTTATTTTTCTGCCTGCGCTTTTTCTTTGGCTAATTTTTCTTTAAGTTCTCTCTCTGCCTGAGATAATCTTAAATATTCAGGTTTATGGTCTGCCGCTTTTTCAATTTTTCCCTGAGCATAATAGATTTCACCAAGGGCTGCCACACTTGAAGCTTTCTGTCCATTCATAGATACAGGTGCATAGTAATGCTCTGACTTCATTTGGGCGTCAATAATTTCTTTTCCTTTTTCAACACCATCGCCAAGGAAAATCACAGCTTTACCTATTTTATCTAATTCTTCAATTAAGTCCTCAAGCATCATAATGCACTGTTCTTTTATCGTTTGCATTTCTGTGCCTTCAAATTGATAAATTCCTGTATAAACCTGTCCTCGTCTCGCATCCATAATTGGACAAACAATATACTGTGACGAAAACATATTGTACGCCAAAGCGTCCATTGTTGGAACATTTATGATTGGAATACCAAGCGCCAAGCCGAAGCCTTTTGCTGTGGCACTACCTATTCTAAGTCCTGTGTAAGAACCGGGACCTCCTGATATTGCTATAGCATCTACTGTTTTCATATCAAGTTCAATTGTTTTACACATTTCATCTATCATTGGTAGCAATGTTTGAGAATGTGTTTTTTTGTGATTAATTGTATATTCTGCATTTAAAACTCCATCTGTTGTTACGGCAACTGTTGCTACCATTGCAGAGCTGTCTATTGCTAATATTCTCATAGTCCCTCCACTGTAATCTTTCTATAGTCTAAACCTTTTTCAAGATTTTTATCTATTTCAATATTTATTGCTTCCTCAGGTATTAATTCTTCTATTAATTTTGACCATTCTATGAGGCATACGCCTTCTCCGAAAAAGTATTCCTCGTATCCGATTTCATACATTTCTTCAGGATCACCAATTCTATATACATCAAAATGATATAAAGGAATTCTCCCCTCCTCGTATACCTGTATAATTGTAAATGTTGGACTGTTGACGTTTTCTTCAATGCCAAGTCCCTTTGCAAATCCCTGAGTAAACACAGTTTTTCCAACTCCTAAATCTCCATTTAGGCAAAAGATCTGACCAGCCTTTGCTTGCTCACCCAGATTTTTTCCTAATTCAAAAGTTTCCTTTTCGGAATTTGTTTCGTATATCATCTATCCTCCAATATATTTAGGTTAACTTTGTTTTCATACTAGGGTACATCCTAGCGTAATGTTTTTGTGACATATTATTCTTTGAAATTTCTATTACATTAAAAAGCACAGAAATATGCCATACTGATTAGTATAAACAATATTTCTGTGTTTTTCAAATTTTTCTATGTTTTAATTTGACGATTGTGTTTTGATTTAGCCATATACTTATTTTTTTAGAGTCAATATTTTTATTTTTTTGAACCAATCTCTTTTATAAATGAACTGATTCTTTTGTAGACAACGGCTGTGATTAAACTGTCGATTACACCTTTTAAAATATTAAACGGTCCTACACAAATAAGGACGAATGTAAATTTGTTAGAAATATCTCCGTTGATTTTTGCTCCCATTCCAATAATTGCATCTAATGGCATGCCGAAAGCTTTTACATAAAACGGAATTAAAATCCAATAGTTAATTGCAATTCCAGCAACTGCCATTACAAGTATGCCTACTGCCATTCCAATGAACGCGCCCATTTTTGTTTTCTTATACTTGTATATTAAACTTGCAGGAACAACAAATGCACAACCAATTATGAAGTTTGCCAAATCTCCAACGTAAGCTGTTGATGTTCCTTTTACTAATAATTTTAATAATATTTTTATTGCTTCAATAAACACGCCTGCCAATGGTCCCATTATAAATGAACCAATTAGTACAGGAATTTCACTTAAATCTAATTTATAGAATTCCGGTGCAATTACAGGAATCGAAAAATCAAATAAGTGTAAAACTAAAGCCAATGCTGAAAACATCGCTATTAAAACTATGTTTTTTGTTGTAAAAGTTTTTTTCATTTATATTACCTCCAATTTATAACATTAATGTAACAAAGAATGTCCCTTGCGAAATTTTACACCCCAAGCGCAGGTTACTTTAGTAACTTTTTTCTTTTCGCTGGGGTGGACATCCCTAGCGGGACGTTTTTTATTTAATAAGAAATCACACACGACTTTATGTGAGTGATTACCCCCAAGCTTGACAAAGAGCCCAAAAAAAACAACAACCAAAATTTCTTCGGTTGCTGTTTTTACTACTGCATGTAACAGTAATTATATTCTATCTTCTCTCATCCAGACTTTACTGTCGGTTATGGATTCTCACCATATCATGCCAATAGGCTCGCTGACTTATGCTTAAGCAATCACAGCCGGTTAGGAATTGCACCTTACCCCGAAGAACTTTATTTAATTTTCATGTTAATGTTAATACTTTGTTATTATGTTGTCAAGTTTGTTAATAACTTATTCTTCACAAAATACTAACGTTAATAAAATTTACTTTTTTATTTATTTATTTTTTTACTTTGATGAATGCATTGTAAATTGCACGTAATGCAACTTCAAAATCTTCTTCTGCTACACCGATAATGATGTTAAGTTCTGAAGATCCCTGGTCAATCATTTTAATATTAACTCTTGCCTCTGCTAAAGCTGTGAATAAGATTGCAGCTGTACCTCTGGCACTCTTCATTCCACGACCTACTACTGCAATAAGGGCAAGGTTACTTTCAATAAATAACTGGTCAGGATGTACTCTTGAACGGATTTCGTCAAGAATAGCTGTTTCCTTTCCTGCTAATGCATCTGTCTGAATAACAACACTCATTGTGTCTACACCTGATGGCATATGTTCAAAACTTACATTGCTCTTTTCCAATGCACGAAGTACATTTCTACCAAAGCCTACTTCGCTGTTCATTTTGTCCTTTTCAATATTAATTACTGACATACCCTTCTTGCCGGCAATACCTGTAATAATATGTTCACATGGCTCAGCAGTTTCTGAAACAATCATAGTTCCTCTATCCTGTGGGCAGTTTGTGTTTTTGATATTTACAGGGATACCTGCTGCTCTAACAGGGAAGATAGCATCTTCGTGTAAAACAGTAGCTCCCATGTATGCTAATTCTCTAAGTTCTGCGTATGTGATTGTGTTAATTGGACTTGGATTATTTACAATTCTTGGATCGCAAATTAAAAATCCACTAACGTCTGTCCAGTTTTCATAAATCATTGCGTCTGCTGCTCTGGCAACAATTGAACCTGTTACGTCTGAACCACCTCTTGAAAATGTTTTGATAGTTCCGTTAGGCATAGAACCGTAAAATCCCGGAATCACTGCATATTCAGATTTTGCAAGCTTTGGAGCTAACTTTTCTGATGTTTTATCCCAATCAAATTCTCCTCTTTCATTGAAGAAAATATATTTTGCAGCATCAATGAAATCAAAGCCTAAAAATTTGGCTAATACTTTACTGTTTAAGAATTCACCACGACTGGCTGCATAATCTCTACCTGCCATATGAGAGAATGCGCCCTTTATAATGTCAAAATCTTCGTCCAACGAAAAATCCTGAATGCCTAAGCCTTCAATAATTCCATTATATCTTTCCTTAATAAGATTAAACTGTTCTTCAAATTCTTCACCTTCTGAAGCTAATTCATAACAGTTATAAAGCATATCTGTAACTTTAATATCTTCTACAAAACGTTTACCCGGTGCTGATGCAACAACAAAACGTCTTGTTGGATCTGCTAAAATAATATCTGCAACTTTTCTAAACTGGTTTGCATCAGCTAGTGAACTACCACCAAACTTTACAACCTTTGTTTCTTTCATAACCTGCCTCCTAATTTATCTTTTATTATCCTTCAATTCTAATTCTAGAGATTACATTTCCTAATTTTTCAGCTTTTGCATCAAAATCCTGTTCGCTTAATTTTTCTGTAGCAAAACCGATTTCTCCTGAAATTCCTGCATCAATGTATTCTACATTTCCAAATACAGCTTCAACTTCTTCTTTTGACTTTGTTGTTCTAACAAAGAACTTCTTCTTTGATTTTGAGAAATCTTCAACTTCAAGCTTTTCTTCTTTCCACATTACAGTTGTAGAAACATTCAAATGTCTAACGCTATCAACCACGTCAGATACTACCGCACTTGCTGTAGGGAGTTTGCCTGCACCACTGCCGATAAATACAAGGTCACCTACCATGTTTCCACGTACTAAAATACCGTTAGTTACACCACTAACGTTGTATAATGGATGGTCAGGTGCTAAAAGTCTTGGTGCTACTGAACATACAACACCTGTATCTTCGTTTTTGCATTTTCCTAATAACTTAATTGAACGGCCCATTTTCTTTGCGTACTTAAAGTCTTCAGCTGTAATTTTTGAAATACCTTCTGTGTAAATTTCTTCAAAATCAACTGTCTTTCCTTTTGCTAATGAAGCTAAAATTGCAATCTTTCTAACTGCATCATAACCTTCAATATCAGCTTCAGGATTACGTTCTGCATAACCTAATTCCTGTGCTTTCTTTAATGTGCTGTCAAAATCAGCACCTTCTTTATCCATCTTTGTAAGAATATAGTTTGTTGTACCGTTTAATATACCTGTAATTTCACAAATCTTATCTGCTGTAATATGCATGTTCATTGGACGGATAATAGGAATTCCGCCACCTACTGCTGCTTCAAATAAGAAGTTTCTATTGTTTGACTGAGCAATCTTAATAAGCTCTGCACCGTATTTTGCAACTAACTCCTTGTTAGATGTACACACGCTCTTCTTTGCAAGTAATGCTGATTTTACAAAATCATACGCTGGTTTTAACCCACCCATTACTTCAATTACTACTTCTACTTCAGGATCGTTTAAAATAACATTGTAGTCATGTACTAAAACGCTTTCGCATGGATCTCCCGGAAATTCTCTTAAATCTAATACATATTTTACATCAATTTCTTCACCTGCATTTGCAGTAATAAGCTCTTTATTTTCATTTATAATTTCAAATACACCTGAACCTACTGTTCCGTATCCTAAGATTGCTACCTTTATCATATTTCCTCCTTAATTGTGTTTCTGCCCTTCATGGTGCAAATTCTTCGTAAATTTTAGCATGGTTAAATATTTTTATCAACTAATTTTAAGCTGTTTACTTTGTTTTCATAACAAATTATTGCATATTTATTAATTTTTTTAATAAATTACACGGGTTTTTATGCAATATTGTGGTAGTTCGGTAAAGTGTTAAAGTGGTTTGTGATGCTAACTTTCCTCATTACCTGTATTAATCCATTTCAAATATCCATTAATAAAAGGATCAATGTAGCCATCTAAAACCTTGTTAACGTCAGTAACCTCCACGTTTGTTCTATGATCTTTGACCATAGTGTACGGTTGCATTACATAAGACCTTATTTGGTTGCCCCAGCCAATCTCTTTTACTTCGCCTCTGATTCCTGAGCGTTTTTCTTCCTCTTCCTGTTTTTTTAGCATGTATAATTTTGCCTTCAACATTTTCATGGCCTTGTCTTTGTTCTGAAGCTGTGATCTTTCATTCTGGCATTGAACAACTATGCCTGTTGGCATATGAGTAATTCTAACAGCAGATGATGTTTTGTTAATATGCTGTCCACCGGCCCCACTTGATCTATATGTATCAATTCTTATATCGTCGTCATTAATTTCCACATCTAAATCTTCCTCAATATCCGGCATTACATCTAAAGATACAAATGAAGTCTGTCTTTTGCCTGCCGCGTTAAATGGCGATATTCTAACAAGCCTGTGAACTCCCTTTTCAGATTTCAAATAACCATAGGCATTTTCTCCATTAACCTGAAAAGTTATTGACTTTATTCCTGCTTCGTCACCATCTAAAAAATCTAAAACTTCAGTCTTATAACCTTTTGACTCTGCCCATCTTGTAAACATTCTATAAAGCATACTTGCCCAATCGCAGGATTCTGTTCCACCGGCTCCTGCATTTAATTTAAGAATTGCGTTACATTTGTCATATTCTCCTGATAAAAGAGTGTCTATTTTTGTTTTTTCAAAATTTTCTATAAATTCATTTAACTGTTCTTTTACATCTTCAACGATAGACGCATCTTCCTCTTCATTGCCCATATCTATCAAAATTCCAATATCTTCATAATCCCTTTGGATTTTTGAAATTGTGTCTATTTGAGATTTAAGATTTTTCAATTCCTTCATCAGCTTCTGCGATTTTTCAACATCATCCCAAAACTCCTGTTGTTCCATTGCTTCTTCAATTTCGCGTATTCTGTTTTCTTTTGTTTCAATATCAAAAGAAGCTGCAAGTTCTTTTACTTTATCTTTGTACTGGTTCCACTCATATTTGTATTGTTCAAATTCAACCACAATATTCCCTCACTTGTTGTTTTATAATTTCAAGAAAAGGCGGGTAATCCCCGCCTTCTCGTAATTTTTATTATGCGAACTTATGCTTTACGTCCACAACAGTTCTTATATTTCTTTCCACTTCCACAAGGACATGGATCATTTGGATAAATCTTAGCTTCAACTCTCTGCTTTGGCTTCTTAACTCCATCTGAGTCATCTTTGTTTGTTCCTGTAACTTCTGCTACCTCTTCACGTTCAACGTTCTGCTCAACCTGAATATGATATAAAGTCTTTACAGTATCAATCTTAATGTTTTCAATCATATAGCCAAACATTTCGAAACCTTGAATCTTGTATTCAACAGCCGGATCTTTCTGACCGTAAGCCATAAGACCGATACCCTGTTTTAACTGTTCCATGTCATCTAAGTGATCCATCCATTTCTGGTCGATTACTTTAAGAAGGACAATTCTTTCAAGTTCTCTAATATGTTCAGGTTCTGGGAATTCTGCTTCTTTTGCTTCATATAATTTCAAAGCTTCTTCCTTTAATTTCTGTTTGAATTCAGACTTTGTATATTTTTCAAGTTCTTCCGGTTTGCTCTTTAACTTAAATGGAATAATTTCAAATAATGACTGAACTAAACCTGCAATATCCCAATCTTTTGGTGACTGATCATCGCCTGCAAACATGTCAACCTGAGATTCAATAATTTCGTTAATCATCTTGATTATTGCATCTCTCATGTTTTCACCGTTAAGAACTCTTGCTCTTTCAGCGTATATGATTTCTCTCTGGTCATTATTAACCTTATCGTATTCCATAAGGTTCTTTCTTATACCAAAGTTATTTCCTTCAATCTTCTTCTGAGCTCTTTCAATTGTACTTGTGAGCGCCTTGTGATGTAACTCTTCGTCTTCAGGTACCCCTAATGCATTAAATACTGACATTAATTTTTCTGAAGCAAAAAGTCTCATAATGTCATCTTCAAGTGAGATGTAGAACTTAGATTCACCAACATCTCCCTGACGACCTGAACGACCTCTTAACTGATTATCGATACGTCGTGATTCATGACGCTCTGTACCAATAATCTTAAGTCCGCCTGCTTCTCTTGCTGCATCATCAAGTTTAATATCAGTACCACGACCAGCCATGTTAGTAGCGATAGTTACTGCTCCATGCTGTCCTGCCTGTGCTACAATTTCTGCTTCTTTTTCATGATATTTAGCATTCAATACCTGATGTGGTATACCACGTTTCTTTAAGATATCACTAATCTCTTCTGAAGCATCAATGTTAATTGTACCAACCAAAACAGGCTGTCCTTTTGCATGTGACTGCTCGATATCATCAGCTACTGCTTTTAATTTGCCACGCTTTGTCTTAAATACTGCATCTTCGTGATCAATACGGGCAATTGGTCTGTTTGTTGGTATTTCAACAACGTCCATGCTGTAAATATCTCTAAATTCTTTTTCTTCAGTAAGGGCTGTACCTGTCATACCAGCCTTCTTTTCATACTTGTTAAAGAAGTTCTGGAATGTAATTGTAGCAAGTGTCTTACTTTCTCTGTTAACCTTTACATGTTCTTTTGCTTCAATAGCCTGATGTAATCCATCAGAATATCTACGGCCAGGCATTATACGGCCTGTAAATTCATCAACGATTAATACTTCGTCGTCTTTTACAACGTAATCCTGATCTCTATGCATTAAGTTATGTGCTCTTAAAGCTAAAATAACATTATGCTGTAATTCTAAGTTTTCAGCATCTGCATAGTTATCTATGTGGAAGAATTTTTCAACCTTTGCAATACCCTGTGCTGTAAGGTTAATAATCTTATCCTTTTCATTTACTAAGAAATCACCATCTTCTTCGATATCAACCCCCATAAGTGCATCCATCTTGCTCAATTCAGGACTTGCTGTTCCTCTTTCCATCTGTCTTGCTAAAATATCGCACATTTCATAAAGCTTTGTAGACTTACCGCTCTGACCTGAAATGATAAGTGGTGTTCTTGCTTCATCAATAAGAACAGAGTCAACCTCATCGATAATACAGTAAGCTAATCCACGCTGAACTAACTGTTCCTTGTATACAACCATGTTATCTCTAAGGTAATCAAATCCAAGTTCGTTATTTGTAATATATGTTATGTCGCAGTCATAAGCTGCTTTCTTGTCTTCATGTTCCATGTCTGAAAGGACACAACCAACTGTAAGTCCTAAAAATCTATGAACCTGTCCCATCCATTCGGCATCTCGAGTAGCAAGGTATTCATTAACTGTTACGATATGAACTCCCTTTCCTGTTAATGCATTTAAATATGCCGGAAGTAAACATGTCTGTGTCTTACCTTCACCTGTTTTCATTTCTGCTATACGTCCCTGGTGAAGAATAATACCACCCATTATCTGACAAGGATAATGTTCTGTTCCAAGAGTTCTTCTTGTTGCTTCTCTTACTAAAGCGAAAGCTTCAGGAAGTAAATCGTCTAATGTTTCCCCCTCTGCATATCTTTTCTTGAATTCTTCTGTTTTTGCTCTCATTTCATCATCTGTTAATTTTTCCATTTCAGGTTTAAGAGCTAAAACCTTGTCTAATGTATGCTTATGTCTTTTTAATTCACGCTCACTATGCGTGCCAATAATTTTGTTAATTACACCCATTGCAATCTCCTCTTTAAATTTATTCTGATCTGCAACGTGGTATCAATTGCTGTTTTCAATTAATTCCCATTGCCAAAGTATTTCACACACTATCGAATATATTAACATTTTACCGTTATTAATTCAACATATTAGATTTTATTTTATTGTAAATTTTGTAAACTTTCCGTTAAAAACAAAGAAATCGCTGTTAACATACACTAATATGTCAACAGCGATTCCGCTTACTTAAATATTACGCAATATTCTAGTCGAAGTTTGGTTCGATTAATCCGAATGTACCGCCCTTTCTCTTATAAACCACGTTCACTTCATCTGTTTCTGCATTAAGGAATACAAAAAAGTTATGTCCTAATAATTCCATCTGAATACAAGCTTCTTCAGCATCCATAGGTTTAATGCCAAAGCTCTTTGTTCTTACAATCTTAACTACATCTTCGTCCTCATCTTCATAATCAGCTTCGATGTAATCATTTGTGAAATTGTCGCGATATGATTTTTTCTTGTCAACTAACTTATTCTTATATTTAACTAACTGACGTTCTATTGTCTCCTCTACCATGTCAATAGAAGCATACATATCCTCACTAACTTCTTCTGCTCTAATAATGCCGCCCTTTACTGGAATTGTTACCTCCACTTTTTGGTCGTTTCGGTTAACACTAAGAGTAACATCTGCTTTTGTCTCTTCTGCGAAGTATTTGTCAAGCTTACCAAGCTTCTCTTCTACAGCGCCTTTGATGCCCTCTGTCACCTCAATATTTTTTCCGAAAATTTTAATTTTCATGGTACCACTTCCTTTCGTTATCTAGTAACTAGATTATACCATAAACCACCTACTTTTAACAACGAAAATCACACATTTTTCATTAGTTATATTTTTAACTATCTTTTTGTGCATTTTATACAATTTTTGCGGTTTTTCGTACATTCGATTACATTTAACATAAATTTACCATTTTCTAGTTATTAACATGTATTAACATAGGTTTTTTTTAGATTTTATGGGTTATTAACCGACTTATTAACATTATTAACTTTTTTCACACAGATTTTATGTAAATCTTTGTCGAATTATAAAAGAACAGATGTTTTGTGGGGAAGTTATGAAATTGTGCATTTTTCACATATATCCTTGACAAATGTGGTGACTTTAGTTTCATAAAACAGGCTTTTTTGAGAGATAAAAAAAGACCTACAACATATAGTAACATAAGCCCTATATGTTGTAGGTAATAATGCTTTTTTATTAAATTAGTTTATGATTCTTCTTGCTGCACAAGGTGAACCCATACCACTTATTATAATTCCTGTTTCTTCTGTTGATGCATGTATTATCTGACCACCGCCAATGTACATTGCAACGTGAGAAATTGTTGAACTATTATATTTGTAGAATAATAAATCACCTGGCTGTAATGAACCTAATGAGACAGCTCTTCCGTTGTATACCTGAGTATATGATGATCTGTTAAGTGAGTATCCAAAGTGTGCATATACTGACATTGTAAATCCTGAACAGTCTGTTCCGTTTGTTAAACTTGAGCCGCCATATACATACGGATTACCTAAAAACTGCTTTGCATAAGCAACTACTGCTGATGCCCCACCTGATGATGTCTGAGTATCATTATTCTGTGGTGCCTGTGTTGTCTGCTGTCTTGTTGTTTTTGGTGCTGTATATGTATTACTGTTACTGTTAGTATTTGTATTCTGTCTTGGCTGTGCTTCACCTATTTCTTCTTCCTCAGAAGCTCTCTGCTGTGCCTGAGCCTTAGCCTTGGCCTTGGCTGCTGCCTGAGCTGCTTTTCTTGCAGCTTTCTCTTTTTGTCTCTGTGCTTTCTTAATAGCCTTTTCTTCCTTCATTGTAACTGCTGTGTCCATATCAACACTAACTTTTACAAAATCTGCTGAAACCCAACCACTAACGCCATCGGCAATCTTAATCTTCACCCATTTGCCATCAGCGCTGTATTTTCTAATTGAATAATCTTCGTTACGATATACGTTTGTAACAATATCTGACTTGGTAGATGACTTTTCTCTAACGTGAACACCTGTTGCTGTTACATTAGCAAAAACATAACCATTATCTAATGCTCTTGACTGTGCCTTGTTACCTGTTACAAAAAATTCAGCCTTAATGTATCCTGTACAATTACCAGACTTTATCTTGTACCAGCCATTGCTTGTCTCTTCAATAATTGTGGCTCCACAGTTATTATAAATCTTACCAACTCTTTTTCCTTTTGCTGAAGGTCTTCTTCTAACATTTACATAACCTTCGCTACCACCTTCAACCTTTGCGATGGCAATATTGGAAAATAATTTGTTTTCGTTTGTTGTCTTTTTGCTTTCAACCTTTGTTGTTTTGTTTTCTGTCTTCTCAGGTGCCGGAAGATATGATGACAAACCGTCTTCACTTCCTGTGCTTGATATGTAATTCTCAATATCAACTGCTGCTCCTGCACTTGCCATTTCTGTATTTAAGTCATCAGCAAGCATTGGTTGTGCAAGGGCAAATGTCATAGCTAATGCAAAACATCCTCCTGCAATTTTCTTTGCACAATTGTGCTTCATTATTATACGCCTCCATAAAATATATTTTAACATAAAATGTTACAATAGTATTACAATAATAACATTGTAAAAAAAATCTGTCAACCTATATCGTAATGTGGTATTGTATGTGTATAACAATTCAGCCATGCACATAAAAACAGGAAGGCAAAAAAAGAATGCTTGCATTCTTTTAAGCATTACTGTTTTTATGTATTTGGAGAATCCAAATCAGCGAGATGAAACGAAGTGGAATCGAGCTGCATGGCTGAATATACAGGCAGGCTGCTTGCGAGATGAAGCAAAGGGAAATCGAGCTGCATGGCTGAATATATAGGCAGGCTGCTTGCGAGATGAAGCAAAGGGAAATCGAGCTGCATGGCTGAATATACAGGCAGGCTGCTTGCGAGATGAAGCAAAGCGAAATCGAGCTGCATGGCTGAATATATAGGCAGCACGCGAGATGAAAGGAAGGTAAAACATGAAAAAAACTGCTATTGTTACCGGAGCATCAGGAGATATTGGAAAAGAAATTGCAAGATTTCTTTTAGGAAAAAATTATACTGTTGTAGGTATTTATTTTAATAATAATGAAGCTTTAGACGAATTAATTGATATTTATGGAGATAATTTGCATACTCTTAAATGTGATTTGTCTTCTTTTTCCTGCGGCAAGGAAATTGCAGACTATATTAGTGAAAATAATCTTAATGTGAATCTTCTTATTAATAATGCGGGGATTTCTATAATTGGATTATTGCAGGACTTAAATGAGGATTCATGGAACAAAATATGGAATACAAATGTTACTTCTGCTATTTCTGTTAGTCAGGCATTAATACCTTTATTTTTGAAGCAGGGTTATGGTCAAATTATTAATATATCATCTGTTTGGGGTAATTGTGGTGCTTCCTGTGAAGTTGCCTATTCTACAACAAAAGGTGCCATTAATACTTTCACTAAAGCTTTAGCAAAAGAGCTGGCACCTTCTAATATTCAAGTTAATGGAATTGCGTGCGGGATCATTGATACCAAAATGAATTCACATTTAGATTCTGAAGATATTGCTTCTATAATAGAAGAAATACCTGTTGGCAGACTTGGCACACCTGAAGATGTAGCCAAAACTGTATATTCCATAAGTGAAGCTGGTTCTTATCTAACCGGGCAAATTATTACTCTAGACGGCGGTTGGACAAGTTAATTGTCCTTTCCGCTATATTCACAAGACTATTCCTTGCTATAAAGTAAAAGATTAATTATTTCTTGTGAACGTGATGACAAGTTAATTATTTTTTATCAAGATATTCCATATCTTCATCGCTTATTTCAAAATCAACCTGTACATTAGAAATAATTCTTTCTTCCTTAGTTGATTTTGGAATAGCTATTGCACCTTTTTGAATACAATATCTAACACAAATCTGTGGAATTGTTGCGTTGTATTTTTCAGCAATTTTTGCAACATATTCATCATTTACCAAGCCACCTGTTGCAAGTGGTGAATATGCCATTAACTGAATGTCATGTTCCTTACACATAGCAACTACTGCTTCCTGTCTGTTTCCAATATGGAAGTTTCTTTAAGTATCATTTCTACTATCCTTCTATATATTTTTTATTGAATAATAATTCCGTTTTCGTATTCTCTTATTCTGCATGCATCACCTAAATTTTCAGTTGCTGTTCCACTTTTGTTTATAATGTGGGAAATCTGTCCCTGACCGTTTAGTTTAACTGTACATGTGTTATGTAACTTAACGCCTTTTCTATCAGGAACTTCCACTGCTGATGTAATGTCTATGTCACTGTCTCTGTTATAACAGTAAACACCTATTCCGTAGCTTTCGAATTTTTTAACACTGTCTGCCACTTTAATGGAAGCATAGCCATTGACTTTTCCATTGTGGCTTTTATAGGCTTCCTGCTTTGGCACATCATATGGCAATTCGCTTTGATAAAAGAATAATTTACCATTTTCACCATTCCAAATAGTCTGATATTCCTTAAAGTGTTCCACAAACAAACCATACATTGTTACATTATCACCGTTAATGATAATTCCGTTAGTTGCTGTGTTAACGTCCCAACCTACATTTGTGCTATGGTCAGCTCGCCATACCCAGAAATTATCGCCTATTACGTTATTGCTGTTAATTGTTACGCAGTTTTTAACCTTGCCTGCGTACTTTCCACCACCAACTCTAAAGTACACATCACTAAAAGAAAGTGGATTTTTTTCATGAGATACATTTGTTTTCTTATCGCCAACCTGTAATAATGTTTCTGACTCTTTTTCACCTGCATCAAACAAAAGTCCGCATACCTTTATACCGTCTTCATCTGAAACATTCATGACAACATTTCCTTTTGAAGCTTCAAGTGTAGCCAGTCCCATACCGTAAATAATTGTATCTTTCTTTGTTACTTTTAGAGTTTCTTTTATATTATAGATGCCCGGTGTAAATAAAATATTCTTTCCGTCAGCTAAAGCCTTGTTTAATGTTTTGCTATTGTCTTTGTCAGGATTTGCAATGTAAAAAGTGTTTAGGCTGTAAAATGTGCCTGTTACACCATTTTCCCATGAAATGCCTTGTGCATTTTTGCGAAGTTTTGGAACCATAACCCCATAGCCTTTGTCATTATCGTAGCAAATATATGGCTTCTCCTGTACTACCGGTGACTCTTCCACTACTGTATATGGAGCGTATGGCCACTCTCCTGAAGGATTACTGTAAGCTTCCTCGCCTACAAAAACCATGTTCCAAACACCGTTTTCCCAGTTGTTCCACTGATTATTTCTACATAAATACTGCTGCTGTGAACCTGAAGAAACTGTCCCGTCAAATTTGCTGTCTGCAATAAAACCGCCACTTGACCAGCCTTCTCCATCACTTAAAACAATCCCATCACTTGAATTAACTCGTCGTAATGAAACTGCCTGAGAATTAGCCCACATACAATATTTATTAATGGAAAAGTTTTCTGCACTTCTCCAGAAGTTACATGTTGCATTTGTGCCCATCCACTTTGCATCGACCCATAATTGATTAATATTAGTATCTGTAGGTTCAATTCCTAAACCTGAAACCTGAGTATAAAATCCTACTTTTACAGATAATGATTTATCATACTTACCGGATTTAAACAAAAGTGCATATCGCTCATCACCAAACTGATTTGACTCCTGTTTTTTGTACACCGAATCTATTTTGTTCTGTGCATCTTCTATTTTGTCTTTGCTGTCAAAAACATAAACATTATCTCCGAAAATCTTGTTGTCAGTTACAGGATTTCCTTTTGAAACGTATGTTATTTTTTCTTTAGATTCCTTTGCACTATCGCTGTTATTTTTGCTATTATTTTTGCTGCCACCGCAACCTACCATGGTAAAAGCCAGCAACGCAGCTAATGCCATAATTAATCCTTTTCTCATAATTTTAATAATCCTTTACTAAATATACTGCATGTCTCGTTGTCACAATAAGATTTTTTCTCTTCTCCCCTCCAAAATCAAAAGTTGTAGGTCTTTGTGGCAACCTAATTGTGTCTGACAATTTGAAATCTTCATATATTTTAATATTGTCATCTGCCACGTAAATCTTATTGTTAAACTTTCTTACTTTATAATCGCCCTCTTCTATAATCGGAACCGGGTTCTCCAGTAAACCGTCTTCTGTAATATCACACTGCCATACGCGCTTGTACAATTCATCTACTGAATATAACTTTCTTCCCGGCTTTGATCTTGATAAATTATTTGCTCTCATTAAATCATAGTGGCATGGGATAATTGTCTTTCCGTCTTTTGCCAAAAATGCCTTCTTTGGATTGTAGGTAACAACCTGTTCAAAGTCATTTCCATCTCTCCAACGGTTTCCCGGATATAAAACTCTTTCCGGTTTAATATCGCCTATATTGACTTTGTGCAATTTCTCAATGTCACCATTTTTGTCAATTGTAAATGCCACAACAATTGCTCTGCTGTCATACCAGAAGCCATAAGATGTGCCATAGCTGTCAGGTGGTAAGTTGTTTATTATTTCCTTGCCATTTAAAGTAGCTTCTCTTGGAATTGAATATTCACCAACTACAACAATATTGTCTCTTGTGTCAAAACCAATAGAATTAATCTTGAACGGTGATTCAAAATACATTGTCATCTTCAAGGTTTTGCCATCTATTCGATAAATCTTCTTGTCTAAGCTATCAAGGAAATAGAAGTTACCTCTGCCGTCACAACAGCCACCATCAGCAAATCTAAATCCACTGTATAATAATTCATTACTATATTTATTTTTGGAATCCATTGAAAATTCAACTACCGTATTTCTTGTTACGTGACTTGTTTCTTTTCCAGTAACTTCAATTCTTGCCGCCTGCCAAGGTCTTACCTCAATGCCTGTATTAACATCTAATAGGAAATTGTCTATTGTATATTTCATCTGAGAATAATTGTGTACATTAAGGAATTTAATGTTTTCACAATCCCAGGTTTTGACACAATATGGATAAGGCTTGTTTACAAATACAGTTCTGAAACAGTAGGTTGATGCAAAAGTAATATCCTTACAATTATGTAATTCTATTGGCTGTGCGAATTCGCCTTCTGCTTTTTCCTCTTCACTTTGGAAACCATAAATTGTTACGTCTTTTGCCTTTTTCATTCTAATTTCGCATCTTTGATGATGTTCTAAAGACAAACAGTAAATTCTAATTGGAGAACTGTTTTTCTCAATTTGAACACCTGCTGTAACATAAGGACTGGCTGACCAAACGTCTTTAAAAATACCTCCACCATTTCTGATTAACAAACTTGGATATTGATAGTCCCATATTTTCTTAAGGTCAGCGTCTCTTGCTCTTCCTCTGTCGTATGGCATTTCAAAGTCGCCTGTGCCTTTGACCAAATTACCATGACCACCAAAGAATTTCACGTCGTTCATATATGAATCGCCGTTGGCACACCAGAACACACCACATGCTCTAGGATTTCGACCACCTGTGTACACGCCTAATCCAAAGAGAATATTCTTTCCGGTTGATGTCTTTATGAAAGGTTTTACCTTTCCAAAACCTGTAAATTTCTCTGCATTTTCTTTTAATACTAATCTTGTTGAAACCGGATTCATACCAACAAAAGAAGTATCCTCTTCTAAAGTAATTGTGTCTGTTAAAATGTATTCTCCCTGTGGGAAATATATTGTCTGATACTTTTCAACTGCATTCTTTAAGGCTTCTGTATCATCTGTAACGCCATCACCTTTCAAGCCTAGATCTTTAGCATTTGCCCACAAGTCCATCTCCTGAAGTACCGGCAGGGCTGTTTTTAAAATAGAATAATCCACTTCTCTTGCATAGCGGTAAATTTCATCGTGGAACTGTTTGTCAGGATTAATGTCACTTGCCACAATTCCATGGGTATACTTTTTCAATCTGCACTGGTAATCTTCGCTGTTTATTTTTCTTCCTGTGTCTTTAAAAGAAACAATATTTTCCACTGCCCTCAGATAACAGTTTTTTACATTAATCTGTGTAAGCTGATTTTTCTCCTGAGCAATGTCCAAAAATGTGTTCATGTCCTCAAATATTGAGTCTTCTATAATTAATTTTTCAAAATAACCTTCATCAACATCAATGAACTTTGATGTGTTAGTGCTGTGAGCTCTTATTATATTAAGACCTGCTTCGTGGGTTCTAATGGCTGCTGCAGTCTGACCGTTAAACCTTACATCAACCATAACAAAAGGCCAGCCCGGAGAACACTTTGTAGTAACGATGCCATATTTTCCACCATTAATGAAAATATCTTCCATTTCGTTTCCAACATCGTAAATGCCTGCCATTCCTGACTCAACATTAATATCGATATGATTAATGAAACAATGCTGTGCGTAATGAGTTCTAAAAGCCACTGCCTGAGAATTGCCCCTGCCCAGACTTACATTTACGTTAGACATTGCACTGTAAAAAGTTCCCGGATTGGCATCCTGAATACGACTTTCGTCCTCTTCCATTTTGTTAGTAAACCAAAACAGATATTTAAAACCACCTTTTTGTTCAGGATGTGGTTCATTAAAACCATCCGCATTATCCTGCAAAATAAATTCTGGTCTGTTCTTGCCATAACCTATAATTCGTACTGCTTTTGGAACATAGATTGTTCCACTAAGAAGGTACTTACCTTCAGGCACAAATAGCACTCCATATCCATCCTGTTTTACAACAGCGTGGATTGCTTCCTGTAACTGCACACTTACATCTTCTGTTCCATCATTTTTAATATTAAAATTGTCCTGTGTAAAATACACAGCTTTACTGTCCGTTAATTTTTCTTTATAAAATGACACTCCATTCATACGCTATACCGATTCCTTTTTTATAATTTGTGATTAGGTACAACCGCATACATTACAAAATCCTCTGTACCTTTATTTACCATTCCATGACTATGTCCCATTGGACAATAGTGAACTGTACCAGGTTTTAAAATTTCTTTTTTACCGTCCATTGTTACTTCCGCTTCCCCGGAAAGTGCAAAAACTACTTCGCTGTTATTTTCGTGAGTATGAACACCTATGGAAGCTCCCGGAATTAAAGTGCCTTTCATTAATTTCAAGTTGTCGTCCACATGCATTTTGGCACTAATCTGTTTTTCTCCACCATAAAAATTAGGAATTACCGTATCTTCCATCTTACTAAATTCAAAAATCATAATCTGTCTCCTTTTTTACTGTTTATTTTTATATTAAAATATCTATTTGATTCCTTTTGCAAGTGCGTTCTTTTCAATACTTTTCTTAATGTTTTCCATTTTTTGGTCTAAATCGGCACACTTTAGGGCACACTCTGTTAATTCTTTTGACAATTTTTCAAGGATATCCTCATCTAAATCTTTCTTGTATCTTAATTTGTGCTCAAGACTTGCCCAAAAATCCATAGCAATTGTTCTAAGCTGAACTTCTACTTTCATGGCTCTTTTTTCGTTTTCCAAAAATATTGGTACTTCAACAATCAAATGAAGACTCCTGTAGCCACTTTCTTTAGGATTTTTAATATAATCCTTCTTTTCGATTAATGTTATGTCATCCTGCTGTAACAGCAAATCTGCCATTTTATAAATATCTTCCTTAAAAGAACAAATTATTCTAATTCCTGCAATATCAAAAATATTTTCCTCAATTCCTTCTGTTGTCATTGGAATATTTTTCTTTCGCATTTTTTTCATTATACTATCCGGTGACTTAAGTCTTGACTTAATTGCCTCAATAGGGTTCTCGTCATAACGTAGTGAAAACTGTTCGTTTAGCACCTTAAACTTAGTTTCCACCTCCATAATGGCACATCTGTAATAGGTCATTAGTCTGTTATAAGACAATGTACCCTCTTTTATTTTCTCTAGATGTTCTTCCTTTGTTAGTTCATTAAAAAAATGATCCTTTAAATGTTCTACAATCATATTTTTCTCCTGTTCCATTTATATATAATCTCTTTGGGTGTAAGCTATTTATATAAATATATTTACTATTCAACCAGAGTTATCATTTAACTAGGGTTAATTTTTATTATTCAATTTTATCCGACCTGCAAACTTGTTATAATTATACCATTTAGGAGTAAAATATGAAACGATTTTTTAACAATATTTAATCCTGCATAAGCCACTACTCAATTTTGCAATCACTGGTTAAAACATAATTTTTTAGTGTTTGTATGACTTGAAAACACATTATTCCCAACTGATTTTTGCCATGTTAAATAAGCTGCACGCTAATTGTTTAGTGTGCAGCTTATTTAATAATTAATATTTATTTTGCATACATAGCCGATATATATTCATTATCGTCTACTTCTACTTCTGTTCTGTTTTTTTCTGTTAATTTATCTTTTTCCATTGTGTATTCAACTATTTCATCATCAAAGTTTACAATATATAATTTATTTCCTACAACATCATACTGTATAGCACATGAATTAATATTATACTCTGTTTCGATTTTTTCTAAATCCATATTATACTTTATAATTTTTGAATCATTGTTTTGTGCATGCATAGATGCCACTAATACATACAAATAATTCCCTACGCCCTTTACCAATATAGGATCAGTATACTTTAAGGTTTTTATTTTTATTTTATGAACCTTGTTATTTTTAACATACAACAGACTTTTTCTCCCCGGCATATAGAGCTTATTTTTATATTCATAAAAAGATAAAGGTTCTGTATCTTCGTCACAATATTTCGTCAACTCTATTTTATTACCTGATTTGTCTTTTCCATCAAAGTCTACTTTGGCTAGAAATGCTCTTCCATTTATCCAATCGGTTAGTCTATAAAAATCTCCACTATATACGCAACACTCCATGCACATTTCATTTTTCACTTCTACCTCGTCCATTTTATTATCTTTAATAGTAGTTCTGCTAACTGTTGTTGCTCCGTTTAAATTAGCTATTCCATATATGTATTTTTCATCTACGCATATGTTATTTGTATATTTACATACTTTATATTCCTTTATTTCTCCTGTTTCAGTATTCAACTGCAAGACTTTACATTTTTTTTTATCTATTCCGTGACCTATACTCATTTCATAAATATATTTTCCCTTTTTTATTGGTAATCCAAAATTTGTTCTGCCAACGCCACCATAAGAATATTTATTTGTTTTAATTGATTTTAAATGCTGGTTGAAAAATTCTATTTTTGTTTTTCCGAATATATTATTTGTTTTTGGCGTTTTCACAACTGCTACGCTATATTTTTTTCTTTACCACTTAGCTTGGAATTTGTATTAGTACAACCACTTGTTACTATTAGTACACACACAATGACTGATAGCATTAAATATTGTTTTAGTTTCATTTTTCATTATCTCCTTACCTATTATGTTTATTAAGGAATTCCCCATTATATACATTGCGAGTACCCAGTCATATCTGTTCCTCCACAATGTACCTACAGCTAACTTAACTATATTTTTACACAATTTTGTTTTTTATTCAATTAACAATTTTTACAATATCCTTTTTTCAAAAAACGACATTTTCGTCTTATTGTTTCTTTTTTTTGTGTCATTGTATATTGTGTATAATATGAGTAACGTTTTTTGTAAAATGTGTTGCATTGTTTTGTTTACTTATAATTAAATAGAATGTCTATTGCAAAAATCACAAAAAAGAACTAAACCACAAAAACAACATCGACAATTGTCAATGCTGTTCTTGTTCTTAAAGTTCATTTTTTAATTATATCCGAAATTTTTTCCGGTTGTTTATGTTTTTATAGATGAAGCACTCTGTCCTTTATTTCCTGTGTTCTTCCCTGGTTCCAGAACTGTGTTCCAATGTAACCGCAAGTTCTTCTAGCAACACTCATTTTGTCCTGGTCTCTGTTTCCACAGTTTGGACATTCCCAAACAAGTTTGCCTGTTTTTTCATCATTTATAATTTGAATTTCGCCGTTATATCCACAACATTCGCAATAATCTGATTTTGTATTTAATTCAGCGTACATAATGTTGTCATAAATAAACTTCATTACTTCGATTACTGCTTCTATATTATCCTGTAGGTTTGGAACTTCTACATAACTGATAGCTCCACCCGGTGATAATTTCTGGAAATCTGATTCGAATTTAAGTTTGCTGAAAGCGTCTATTTTTTCTGTAACATGTACGTGGTAACTGTTTGTAATGTAATTCTTGTCTGTAACGCCTTTAATAATTCCAAATCTCTTCTGTAAGCATTTTGCGAACTTGTATGTAGTTGATTCCATTGGTGTACCATATACTGAATAACTAATGTTCTCTGCTGCTTTCCATTCTGCACATTTGTCGTTAAGTCTCTGCATAACTTTAAGAGCAAATGGTCTTGCTTCAGGATCTGTATGTGATTTACCTGTCATTCTTACACACATTTCATAAAGTCCGGCGTAACCAAGAGATATTGTTGAATATCCATCAAATAATAATTTATCAATTGTTTCACCTTTTTTAAGACGGGCCAATGCTCCATTTTGCCAAAGAATTGGTGCTACATCTGAAGGTGTTCCAAGTAATCTTTCATGTCTGCATCTTAATGCTCTATGGCAAAGCTCTAATCTTTCATCTAAAATCTTCCAGAATAAATCCATGTCGCCGTTAGATGAACATGCAACATCAACTAAGTTAATAGTTACAACACCCTGATTGAAACGTCCGTAGAACTTATGGCTTCCGTCTGCATTTCTCTGACTGTCTTCTACAGTAAGGAATGAACGGCATCCCATACATGGGTAAACACAACCCTGTTTCATTTCCTTCATTACTTTAGCTGAAATATAATCAGGTACCATACGCTTTGCTGTACATTTTGCTGCAAGTTCTGTTAACTTCCAATATTTTGAATCAGGTGTTACATTGTCTTCGTCTAAAACATATATAATCTTAGGGAATGCCGGTGTAATCCAAACACCTTTTTCATTTTTTACACCCTGAATACGCTGCTTTAATACTTCTTCTATAAGTGTAGCCAAATCATCTCTTGTCTGACCTTCAGGCACTTCATCAAGGTACATAAACATTGTTACAAAAGGAGCCTGTCCATTACATGTCATAAGTGTAATAAGCTGATACTGAATAGTCTGTATACCTCTGTTGATTTCGTCTTTTAATCTTCTCTCAACAATTTTCTTTACCTGTTCATCGCTGTAATTAAGTCCAATCTGCTCTCTTTCAGCTAAAACTTCTTTTGTAATTTTCTCTCTACTAACCTGTACAAATGGTGCTAAATGTCCTAATGAAAAAGACTGTCCACCGTACTGATTACTTGCAACCTGAGCAACAATCTGTGTAGTAACGTTACATGCTGTGTAGAAACTATGTGGTTTATCAATCTTTGTTTCTGAAATGCATGTTCCGTTCTGTAACATATCCTCTAAATTAATTAAGTCACAGTTATGCTCTTTCTGAGCAAAATAGTCTGAATCGTGGAAATGAATAATTCCCTGTTCATGTGCTTCAACTATTTCTTCAGGTAATAATATACGTCTTGTTAAATCCTTACTAACTTCGCCTGCCATATAATCTCTTTGAGTTGAGTTAATTGTAGGATTTTTGTTTGAGTTCTCCTGCTTAACTTCTTCGTTTAACTGTTCAATAAGCGCAAGAATTCCTTCGTCTGTTGTATTAGTTTTACGTGCAAGTTCACGTACATAACGGTATCTTACATACTTCTGTGCAACTTCATAGCCACGCATTTCCATAATTCCACGTTCAACCATATCCTGAATATCTTCAACTGATGTGGCATGCTGTGTAGACATAATTTCTTTCTCAAGTATATTTCCTACTGCTGCAATCTGGTATTCATTTAACTTGTGTATTGGTTCCACTTCGTTATTTGCAGCTCTAATTGCATTTAGGATTTTATTTACATCAAAAGAAACTTCCTCTCCATTTCTCTTAATAACTCTTCTAATCTTTGACTCCATATTAATACCTATCTCCTTTGCAATTTCTTGTATATTTCCCTAACTATTGTTCTAAATATTGTTAATCTTATCTCCAAAAAATCCCTTTATTCTGCCTGAACTCCCCTATTTATGGGGTGATTCCTATATTTTGTCCGTTTTTTAAGCGAACACAAGATATTGTGTCCGCCTAACGTATTATAGCACAACATATTCTATTTTGTATAGTACATATTTTTCTTTTTTTCAAAATTTTTTTTATTATTTTTCAATAAGTTACCTTTTATATAATCTGTGTTTAAAATATATAATTTTGTTAAGTTACTGCAATGTTTTAAACACTTTTCTTACAACTATAAGTGACAGTGCTGCTGCAAGAAAATCTGAAATCGGTGCAACGTACATTACACCTTCAATTCCCATTGCCTTTCCACCTATTGTTGTAAATATAATTGGAAGAACCAACATTAAAGGAATGAAACAAATTACCTGTCTTGTAAGAGATAAAAATGTTCCCTTGTTAGGTTCACCGATAACTGTACAAAATGTTGATGTTATTGGCTGTATACCATTTAAAAATGTCATAAATAAAAATACTCTAAAGAAGTTAATTCCAAACTGCATGTATTCTTTGCTTCCTGAACCAAATATGCTTAAAAGCTGTTCAGGGAATAACTGAAATACAACAAATGCAATACATGAAATTACAACGTTGCATGTAAGTGCCATCTTGTAGGTTCTCTTAACTCTGTCAAACTTTCCTGCTCCTCTGTTAAAACTTACAATTGGCTGCATGCCCTGGGCTACCCCAATACAAACTGAGAAGTAAACCTGATTTACCTTCATTACAATTCCGCATACTGCAAGGGGTATATTTGCTCCGTATGAACTTAACGCCCCGTAATATGTTAGTGTCTTGTTCATTACAATCTGAACAAACATAATTGCCAACTGATTTAGTCCTTGAGCCATACCAAGGTGACTTGCTCTTAAACATATTTTTGCATTTGGCACAAAATGCTCTTTCTTTAATTTAACTGTTTTAAAATGTATTAAATACCAAATAACCATTAATGTAGCAACGTACTGACCGATAATTGTAGCAATTGCAGCACCTGACATTCCCCAACCAAAGAGAATTACAAAAATATAATCAAGTACAACATTAATAATCGCCCCTGTCAGATTGCACGCCATTGAAAAGTTAGGATTACCATCTGCCCTTACTAAATGTGCTCCACCTGCTGATACAATGGCTGCCGGAAATCCTAATGCAATAACTCTTGTATATTCCATTGCAAAAGGAAGCACCTTGTCTGTTGAGCCAAAAAATAAAAGCATTGGCTTCATGAAAACTATACCAATAACTCCTATAATCACACCTATAATAAGCATAAGTGTTGTTGCATTACCTATGTAATATGGTGCTTTCTTTGTATCACCTGCCCCCATGTTTAAATTAAAGCCTGATGCCGAACCTATACCTAATGTAAGAGCTGTAGCAAGGCATAAAGTTGTAAGCGGAAAAGCCACATTAGTTGCCGCATTTCCTAACTCTCCTACTGTTTGTCCTATAAAAATTTGGTCTACTATATTATATAGGGACATTACTATCATTGATATAATACTTGGCACTGCAAATTTTTTTAATAATTTTCCTATTGGTTGTGTTCCTAAAGGATTAGTTATTTCCTGTGTCATTGTTTTCCTCCCTATTTCTTCTTTTTTTTGCCAGACAGCTAAACTCTATAATACAACTGTATTGTATGTTTTTTCAACATTTATTTTCAAAAATATTATTATTTTTTATTATTCATTATTACTCTGTTTTTAAATTAAATGTAATTCAATAGTTTTATTTCCCTTATTTATTCTCCTGTAATTATAATTAGAAATTATTTAATAAATTTGTTTAGGTTTTTACGGGTATTTTCTTATTTTATTAAGTTCTTTTAGTTATGTTAAAACTTTGTTAAATTTTTAACCAATTCTCTTTATCATTCACTTTTAATATGTTATAATTTAGGCAAATTAGGCTTTGCCTACTATTATCATACAGAATGGAGAAAATTATGAGAGGTATTTATTCAAATAAAACTGAAATTCGTCATAAGGTTTTTACCGAAATAGCCAGAATGGCTTACGAAGATTATCCTTTATCACATATAGAGGATCTTCCTTTTGAAATTATTCCCGGCGAAATTGGAAAATATTATGACAATATTTTTCTTGAACGTGCCATTATCGGGGAACGATTAAGAGCAACTCTTGGTTTGCCTGTAAGAAATATGTCTGAGCATGCACCATTATCTGATGGAATTGATGCCAGTGCCATAGACGAAAAATATTATGATCCTCCCCTTATTAATATAATAAAGTTTGCGTGCCATGCCTGCCCTGAGAAACGTGTTTTAATTACTAACGGCTGTCAGGGTTGTATTGAACATCCTTGTATTGAGGTTTGTCCAAAGAACGCAATTCATATGGAAAATGGTCGTTCTGTTATTGACCAGGAAAAATGTATTAAATGTGGTAAGTGTGTAAATGCATGTCCTTACAACGCAATTATTAAACAGGAACGTCCTTGTGCTGCTGCCTGTGGTATGAATGCCATTAAGTCAGACGAATATGGACGAGCTGATATTGATTACGACCAGTGTGTATCCTGCGGTATGTGTTTGGTAAGTTGTCCATTTAGTGCCATCGTTGATAAAAGTCAGATTTTCCAGACGGTGCTTGCATTAAAAAGCGATACACCTATATACGCTGCCATTGCCCCTTCATTTGTTAAACAGTTTGGTGATAAGGTTACACCTGAACAGGTTAGAGCCGCACTTAAGGCTGTTGGTTTTGAAGATATGGTTGAGGTTGCCATTGGTGCCGATTTATGTGCGGTGCAGGAAGCTGCCGACTTTATGAAGGAAGTTCCTAATGAACATCCTTGGCTTGGTACTTCATGTTGTCCTGCCTGGTCAGTTATGGCTAAGAAAACTTATCCTGAATACGCTGACTGCATTTCAATGGCACTTACACCTATGGTTTTAACAGGTCGTATGACAAAGAAACAACATCCTGACTGCAAGGTTGTATTTATCGGACCTTGTGCTGCTAAGAAATTAGAAGCTAGTAGAAAATCAGTTAGAAGTGATATTGACTTTGTTTTAACTTTTGAAGAAATGATGGGTATTTTTGATGCTAAAAACATTGAATTTGATAAATTAGAAGTTGAAGAGCCATTAAATACATCAAGCTCTCTTGGTAAAGGTTTCGCTGCCAGTGGTGGTGTTGCCGCAGCCGTTGTTAATGCAATTAACTGTCTTGAACCAGAAAGAGAAGTTAAGACTGTTAAAGCTGAAGGTTTAAAAGAATGTAAGACAATGCTTGCTAAGGCAAAAGCCGGTATGTATGATGGCTATCTTTTAGAAGGTATGGCATGTCCCGGTGGATGCATGGGTGGTGCCGGAGTTCTTGCTGATGTTAGAAAAGCCACAATGGGACTTGAGCAACAGAAGAAAACTTCAACTTTTGAAAAGCCTTCACGTTCAGATTACCTTAAATATCTTCACCTGATTACTAAGGAGGATTTCTACAACAATGAAAATGAAAACTAAAACAATAACTGTAACAGCCATAATGATTGCTCTTTGTGTTGTTGTACAGTTATTAAAAACCCCCGGTACTTTACCTATTACCGGAGGCTTAATTAACCTGATTTTAATTATTGATACACTTTATTGTGGATTACTTAGCGGTGTAATAGTTTCAGTTGTAGCACCTGTTACTTCTTTCATTATTACACAGTCTGCAATAATTTCCACTGTACCAATGATATTACCATTTATTATGCTTGGTAATATTGTAATCGTCCTTTTTGCCTGGTTTGTTCGTGGCAAGAAGTTGGAACTTAATTTACTTCCACTTAGCCTTGTTTCCGGTTCTTTTGCAAAATGGGCTGTTATGAACCTTTTAATTGTAAAATGGGTTATTCCTACATTCGGAAGTCACTTGTCACCTAAAATGACAAGAATTGCAGGTGTAACATATTCTACAACTCAACTTTATGCTGCTTTGCTGGGAACAGCAGCAGCCTGCATTATCTGGCCGGTAGTCAGAATTGCAGTAAAGAGATTGCATTAAAAAGCACTAGAGCTGTCACTTTAACGTTTTGTAATCGTCAAAGTGACAGCTCTTTCCTTTTGTTAATCTATTTCTTTGGTTTATTATATAATAACATATATGTATTCTTCTTCAATACAAATGTAACACTTTACAGTGTTATTGTAACTTTTAATGTTTTTTTCTATTGATTTTTTAATTTTTAATATTTTAAAAATAATTTTTCCAATTCTATATTCTAATTTATGGTTTGATGTTTTTTAACATAACTAATAAGAGCCACATTGCCTATGCAATGCAGCTCTTGTTAAACAAAATATTTTTATATAACTTTTTATATTATTTTCTTACTTTCTATAATCCTAATACATTAATCAATAGTAACCATGCTAAACCATAATAAGTTACTGCGGCTACCAAGTCGTTTATTGTTGAGATAAGTGGTCCTGATGCTACGGCAGGATCAAACCCAATTTTGTCTAAGATAATAGGAATGATTGTTCCTACAAAACTTGAAATTAACATGGCAAGCGCCAAAGCACCACCTATGCAACCTGAAATAGCAAATGCACTTCCAATTGCCTGACCTCTTGCAATCCAAATAAACATACCTGTAAATACAACTGCAATAGCGCCTACAATTAATCCGTTACACAAACCAACTCTGATTTCCTTAAACACAAAACCTACCATTTCTTTGAAAGATAGCTCTTCGTCCATTAAAACTCGAATTGTAACGGCTAGTGACTGTGTTCCAACATTACCTGACATACCAAGGATAACTGACTGGAAAGTTACAATAATCGGTAGTCCTACAATTACCGTTTCAAACATATTGATAACTGATGAAACAATCATACCAAGCATTAATAAAATTAAAAGCCATGGAACTCTCTTCTTCAAACTTTGTCCTAAAGGCTCCTCCAGTTCTTCTTCTGCAGACAAACCGGCTAACTTAGCATAATCTTCACCCATCTCTTCATCGACTACTTCTACCAAGTCCTGAGAAGTGATTACACCTAAAATATGCATATCTTTATCTAAAACCGGTATTGAATCTTCTGAGTAATCTTTCAATTCTTCAATACAGTCGTCTACTGTTTCGTGGTCATGTACATACGGATACGATGTAGTTACCAAAGACTCTAACTCTACATACTCTCTGGCAACAATTAAGTCTGTTAAATCAATGGCACCATAAAATGTTCCATCCTCTTTTTTTACATAAAGAGTTGTAATATTATCATTTTCAGCAGCCTGTTCAACCAATCTTTTCATTGCCTGCTTAATAGTCAGGTCTAATGTAAGAGTTACATAATTAGTAGTCATTTTGCTACCAATCTCGTCTTCATCATAAGACTGAATCAAGTCAATGTCTTTCTTTGCATCTTCATCGATTAATTCTATAAGTTCATTACTTGTGTCATCTTCCAATTCATCCAAAATATCAACAGCATCATCAGCCTCCATGTTACCAAGGATTCTAGCTGCAACCTTTGGATCTAATTCCTCTATGAATTCTGCTGGATCATCTATATATGAGAATATATCAGATACTCTGTCTACTCCCAAAATAGAATATAATTTCTTTCTTTCTTCGCTGTCTAAATATTCCAGCGCTGAAGCTATATCGTTTTCGTGATAATCGTCTAACTTGTCAAGCTTAACAGGTGTTGGATCGTCACTTCTAATAATTTCAATAAGTTCTTCTTCGTAGTTTGCTTTTTCAGGAATTTCATACTCTTCCTGATCTAATTTTTCATTAGATTCTTCGTTATTTTCTAATTCTTCTTCGAATTTTTCTTCCACCTTCATATACCTCCATTTAATTAAATTCTAGGACTCTCACCTATTTTTAATAAATACAATTGCGTATATGAGGGAAGTTATCTATAAACACTAAGAACGAAACGGATGATATGCATCAGTATCGTCTATATTGTATTTATCAGTAAAACTTCGCCCACTACTGTCACAATTATCCATTCTGTTCTCCTTCCTTAAAAAATATCAAATCTCTAAACACTATATATTGTAAATAATTTCTTTAAAACAATACTATTTTTTGTGTTAAAAATCCCTTAAATTACAAAGTGAAAAAACCTTCACTCGCAAAAGTAAAGGCTTATGGCAGAACCATAAGCCCTCAATAATTACTCTATCATTTGTTGCAACAAAATGTCAACCGATTTTACCCCAATTTAACAATTTCATTGCATATTAATCAACTGTGTGAACCTTAATCATATTAGTTGTACCTGATTTTCCAAGGGGTACACCAGATGTAATTACTACTACATCATCTTTCTTAACTAAGCCTTTTTTCTTTGCAACTTCCACTGCGTAATCAAAAAGCTCAAGAACATGTTCCTTCTCCTTAATTAAAACAGGAGCAACTCCCCATGACATATTAAGCTGTCTTACAACTTTTTCTTCAGTGCTGCCTGCAACTATCATACAGTCAGGTCTGAATCTTGAAATCATTCTTGCAGAACGTCCTGATTTAGTAACTGTTAGAATACAGTTTGATTCCAAATCGTACGCTGTCATACATGTAGCATGACAAACAGCTTCTGTAATATCTGTTCTGCTCTTTCTATGATGATCTAAAAATCTTCTCTTATAGTTAATATCCATTTCTGTTCTCTCAGCAATTCTTGACATTGTCTGAACTGCTTCAATTGGATATTTACCTGCTGCTGTTTCTCCTGATAACATAATGGCACTTGTACCATCATAAATAGCATTGGCAACGTCTGTTGTTTCTGCTCTTGTTGGTCTTGGGTTGTTCATCATTGAATCAAGCATCTGTGTTGCTGTAATAACCTGCTTACCTGCTTCATAAACTTTCTTAATAATCATCTTCTGAATAATTGGAACTTCTTCCTCAGGTAATTCAACACCCATGTCACCACGTGCTACCATAATAGCATCAGCTTCATCTATAATTGAGTCAATATTAATAATTCCTTCACTGTTTTCTATTTTTGCAATGATGTTGACTTTTTCTCCACCATTGTCGTCAAGAACTTTTCTAACTTCCTTAACATCATCAGCTGTTCTTACAAATGATGCTGCAACAAAGTCAATATCCTGACTAATACCAAAAATAATATCGCTCTTATCCTGCTCACTCATATATTCCATGTTAATGTGTACATCAGGAACATTTACACCTTTGTGGTTAGCAATTTTTCCGTCGTTCTTTACTTCGCAGACAATGTCTGTTCCGTCAATCTTTACAACTTCCATTTTTACTAAACCATCATCAATTAAGATAACTGTTCCTTCTTTAACATCCTTATATAAATCAGGATAAGTAATACCTACTCTTTCGTTATTTCCTAAAATATTTTTATCTGCAACTAATGTAAAAGTCTGTCCTGTTACAACGTTTACAACGTCGTTTTCAAAATTGCCTGTTCTAATTTCAGGACCTTTTGTGTCTAAAAGAATTGCAATTGGTCTGTCGCACTTCTCTCTTAGTCTCTTAATTCTGTCCATTCTTCCTTTGTGCTCTTCATGTGAACCATGTGAAAAATTGCATCTTGCAACATTCATTCCACTTTTGATTAACCCTTCCAAAACTTCATCACTGTCTGTTGATGGTCCCATTGTACATACAATTTTAGTCTTTCTCATGTTCTGTCATGTAAATATATTGAATATATTTACCTCTCCTTTCCCATTACTGTTAGTATAACTTACTTCTCAGTCGTAAATTAAATAGAAATTCCAAATTTCTACACTATAATATATTTTTCATCTCTCCTAATATAACAATGAAGACAGAATATTACAAGTTAAAATAATGTTAAGTACTATAATTTTATGCAACATGTTATTTATTGTTTTTATTACATATAACTTTATATGCAAATCCACCTATGGCACTTATTCCTAAAATTACCAATAATACAATAATCGCCACAATGTACTGTCCCTTACCTAACGCCTGACCACCCATTGCTGATACAATAATTGCCGGAATTCTTGCTATTGTGGAAATAACAAGCCATCTTGAAAGTTTAATATCAGTTAGTCCCATAAAATAAGATATTAAATCCTTTGGCATTCCGGGAATCAGAAAAATGATAAATGATAATATATCTCTTTTCCTTTCGTCATGTAAAAATTTTAAATTCTGAATCTTTTCAATTGAAAAAAATGCTTCTACGAATTTAACACCAAACTTTCTTGCAAGCCAAAATACAATTGCACAACCAATAATTGAACCTATTGTACAAAGTATTGTTGCCTCAACTACGCCAAAGGCGTATCCTGCTCCGATTTCCATTGCACCGCCGGGGATAATTGCAACAATAATCTGAAGTGCCATTGCCCCAATGCACACAAGCCAGCTCCACATACCAAAACTCTTAATCCATTCTCTAAAAAGTTCTGCTTCACTAAAGAATTTAATAAATGGTATTGCTATTGCTGCTGACAAAGCAAGGAAAATTAACAAGCCAATAATACTTACTGCTCTTCGTTTTCTTTTTGCTCTTTCGTCATCCTTCTTGGTTCTTGTTTGCTCAAGTTCTTTAACATTTGGGTTGCTAATCTTGTTTTCCATATCTGCTGTTTCTTTCTTTTTGTTACTAGCCATACACGCCTCTTTCCTAATATTGTCTCCTATTTTTCTAAAATAATCTTACGTGACACAATATTATTTTTCTTTTGCAAACTTATTAATTTTATTTTTGTAATTCTTTTCCTTCTTTTATTTTATACTTATTATACTTTTAAGCTTATTTCTACATGGCTACAGTATATCATAATAAAACCTGAATTATTCACTAAGCCATAAATATTAAGAAAATTTTTAACAAATCTTAACATTTTTTTCTATTTATTAACATAGCTCACTTTATAAGCCAATCTTATTGTTATAAAAAAAGTAGATTAATATGTCCTTAATCATGTAATTACATATTAATCTACTTTTTATGCTATTGATTTTTGATTGTTAAAAACCTAATTATTTATCAAATATATTGCTTTGTTTAGATTAAAAAAAATATAATAAAACTAAAATACCAAGTATAATTCTATACCAGCCAAATACCTGGAAGTCATGTTTCTTAATATAGCCCATTAAGAATTTTATAACAAGAAGTGATACTACAAAAGCTACCACCATACCCAAGATTAAAACAAATGCCTCATAGCCTGACATTGCAAAACCTAATTTTATCATTTTTAAGGCACTCATTCCAAACATTACAGGCACCGCCAGGAAGAATGTAAATTCTGCCGCAGCCACTCTTGATACACCAATTAATAAAGCACCTATGATTGTGGAGCCTGATCTTGATGTACCCGGTATAATTGATAAAATCTGGAATAAACCAATAATGAATGCTGTCTTGTATGTAATATCTGACAAGCTTCTAATCTTCGGTCTTCTTGTTTTGTTCCATCTTTCAATAATAATAAATGCCACACCATAGAAAATTAATGTAATTGCAATTACAATAGGTGTGTGAAGATGTGCTTCAATAAAATCGTCAAAAGCAATTGTCACAACTGCCCCTGGTATACAGGCAACTACTACCTTAAACCACATTGACCAGACATCTTTTCTAAGGATTGAACCTTTTGGGTTAATTCCGTCACTTCTGTTAGCACTCTTAAACGGCCACATTTTGTTCCAAAATAAAACAACTACAGCAAGAATTGCTCCAAGCTGAATTACAAACATAAACATTTCTTTGAAATTATCGCTTACATTTAACTTGATGAATTCATCAACTAATAGCATATGACCTGTGCTACTAATTGGAAGCCATTCCGTAATACCCTCAACAATTCCAAGGAAAATTACCTTTAATATTTCAATAAAATAAAACATGTCTCTATCCTTTCTGTTTTACACTCAAGGTTTATTGTATAACAATATATGCATTTTTTCTACTGTTTATTTGCCACTATGCAATAATGTTTTCTTAAACTTTCAATTTTTCCATGAAAGGATTTTTTGAGCGTGTCTTCATTTACCAAGTTCCTATGCAAATACATTTTGTCTAAAGTATCCTTGATTATGGCTCCTATGATTTCCATTACATATTCAAATTCTTCATCACTTTCAACTAGAAGTTTTGTTTTGTCAATTCTTGAAATCATGTCCCCATGAAGGTCTTCCTGGCCGCCTTTGCATTTCTCAAGTGACCTTGTCCAGACCGCCTCGAACACCCAGCTTTCAGAAAAAATCATTTTGATTTTCTTTGCTTTTTTCGTTGTTTCATCAAGAAGCTCACTAATAAAATTATCTACGCATAGAAAAATATCTCCCTCAGACTGTTCAAGTTTATTTCCAAAATTAGAAATTACACTTTTTATATTTTCTTCAATAACGTACAAATATAAATCTTTCTTGTCTTCGAAATACTGATAAAAACTGCCTCGTGGTATTTCTGCGTCCTTGATAATTCTATTAATTGATGCTTCACTAAAAGTACAATTATAAAATTCTTTCTTTGCTCCCTTTAATATACGATTCCTCTTATCATCAGGAAGCCTAAAAAATGTATCTTTAGGCATTTACTCTTCCTCCTGTGATTTATCTGCATTATTATTATCGGCTACACCATCTGACTGCTGCGTAATTTCTTCAATTAACTCCGCTGCCTCATTAGGTACATCGTCCAGATTTTCATCTCCTAAATCAACTGTTTTAGGCTGTTTTCTATACAACAAGTCATATAAAATCGGAACAATAAACAATGTCATAATTGTTGCATAAAGCAAACCAAAACTTACAACAATTGCCATACTCTTTTGCATTGCATTACCAGCATCCTGTGAAAATACCATAACACTCATTGAAAGAATTGTTGTAATTGCAGTCATAAGAATTGGGCGCATACGTGTTTTGCCTGTTGCAATTAACGCTGTTCTCTTGTCTACTCCCTGTATTCTTAACTGATTTGCGTAATCAACAAACACAATACCGTTGTTTACAACTGTACCCATTAATATCATAAAGCCCATTAATGCCATTGCAGAAATCTGTTTTCCGAAAATCATTAAACCAATCATACCTCCTGTAAATGCTAATGGCACTGTAAATATAATAATGAATGGTGAAAGCAGGCTTTGGAACTGGGCAACCATTACAAGGTATACTAAAATGAATCCTAATAAAATAGCTAACAATAACTGTTTAACCATTTCCATTACCTGTTCTGACTCACCCTGAATTTCCACTGTATAACCGGTTGGTGCCTTGTAATTGTCAAGTTTGCTTTGTATCTTTCTTGAAAGTAATGTGGCATTATAGCCGTCTTTTACATCAGCAGTTACTGAAATATAAGTTCTCTGGTTTTCACGTTTTATTGTGTTTAATGCCTCCTGTTCAACTACTGTTGCGTAACGTGAAAGTTTATATTTGTTAATAACATCATTGCCTTCACTGTCTTTTGTTGTTGACTTAATTGTTGTTTTTAAAATATTTTCGTAGTTAGGTTTATTGTTTTCATTTACAACATTTACTTCATAATCTTTTCCCCCCTGGGTAATTGTAATTGAAGTTTTTTCTGTTGTGATTTTTTCTGCCAGCTGCTGATAAATTTGAGCTACTGTCAAGCCGTCATCTGCTGCCTTGTTTTTATTTATTTTCAAATGTAGCTGCTTATCCTGAGCTGTTACACCGTTATCAACATTTTCAGTTCCTTTTACAGATGTTATTAACTTCATTATTTGATTACTTGTCTTTAATAACTTCTGCTGGTCATCACCATAAATACGAACTTCGATTCCCTGATTCATCATCTGTGACATACTTCCCATGGCTGATGAAGAAACAGTTAAATTCTCACATTTTATGTTCTTTGTGTTATTTTCTATTTTCTTGATTATTTTTCTAAACTGACTGGTTGATGTTATGTCATCGTCAGTAATAATCTGGAATGTAAAATTACTGTAGTTGTCAGTGCTACCACCTGTTAAGCCTGAAGTTGCAGTGGCATTTCCATCCATTGCCCCAACTTTATTAATTCCCTTAACTTTAAGAATTGCGTTGGTCACTTCATTAGCTGTCTTGTATGCAGTGTTCTTGTCTACATCTTTGTCTAAAGATAAACTTACGGAAATCTGATTGCTTTCCATATCATCCATCATTACAAGCCCTGTGTTAAATACTTGGGCAACACAGATTGCTAATAAAATAATTGCTAATGCTAAAGGTATTAACTTGTGGTTTAAACACTTATCCAAAAGTCTACCATAAGCATTCTGGAATTTATCAAACCACTTGTGGTTTTGTTTTTTTGTTTTCTTTAAAACTGTGGCACTAATTGTTGGAACAACAGTTAAAGCTACAATTAATGAGGCTACTAATGCGTATGTCATTGTAAATGCAAAAGGCATTAATAACTGACCCACAGTTCCTTTTACATAAATCATTGGCAAGAATACACAAATTGTTGTAAGTGTAGAAGATACAATTGGGGCTGCAACCTGCTTTGCTCCCTGAACTGCCGCTCTTGGGGCTGACAGACCTCTGTTTCTTAATCGGTAAACATTTTCCATTACAACAATGGAGTTATCTACCAACATACCAATACCTATGCAAAGTCCTGCAAGTGACATTACGTTCAATGTTATTCCTGTAAAATACATTACAATAATTGCGCAAACAACACTAAACGGAATACTAAAGGCAACTATTACCGTTGGCTTAACATCTTTTAAGAATAAAGCAAGAACTATAATTGCAAGGATTGCTCCTAATAACATACTTTGTAAAACTGTGTTTACGATAACGCTTATATACTCACTTTGGTCCATTAAAGATGTACATGATAAGCCTTTGTATTTGCCTTCCATTGTCTTAAAAGCTGATTTAATATTTCCTGCCACTTCACTTGTGTTAGCTGTACTTGACTTATAAATTGCAAGAAGAACTGCTGCTCTACCGTTGATTTTTGAATAACTCTCGCCTGAATTGTCAACAACAGTTATGTCTGCAACATCAGATAATTTAATTTCTCCAATGCCTGCAACTTTTGTAAGAACCATTGATTTTAACTGTTTTTTGTTCTCATAGTTATCACCAACATCTACAAGCCACTGGTTGTCTGATTTGTCGTCAATGTAACCTGCAGGCATTGAGAAGTTTTGCGCAGTGATTAACTGTGATAATGTGTCAATGCTAAGTAAGGCATCAATGTTTGAATTCTCAATAGCAACTTCTCTGGAATCATTTAACTTGTCCTTTGATTCCTGTAATTTTTCCTTTGCGTTTTTTAATTCAGTTTCTGCTGAGGAAATCTTTGCCTGACCGGCGCCAAATCCTGCTGCTGCAGAATAGCCACCTGAAATAGCTGTGGACTGGTTCTTATCCATGCCCTGCATTTGCTTATCTATTTGCCTAATTGCCATTTTCATGGCTGTTATTTCAGTTTTTAAATTAGCAAGTTCTGTGTCTATTTGAGGAAGTCTGACTTTTACTACATTGTAAACCTGTTTTATCTGCTTATATGAAAGGTCTTTAACCTGATCCTTGTAGCCTAAATTTGTAAGCCATTTTATAAACTTATTAAATTCTGACTTGTTGTTTACAGCATCTTCAAGATTTTTCGGAATAGTGATTCCTGCCATTTTTGCCGGCTGTTCTAATTGAGTATTAAAAGTTGCAAACATTGTATCTATCTTAGTGTAGGCATCTTCTAGTTTTGCGTCAGTGTATGCTTTCTTTTCAGCTTCTAAGGCACTTTTACTTGCTTTTAAACTGTTAAGATTTGCCTGGTATGCAACTTTGGTAGCCTGTGCCTGTGACAGTTTAACCTGTGCATCAGCCAGCTGTTTGTTTGTACTTTTCTGTGTGCTGTTTAACTTACTCTTCTGAGTAGCTAACTGACTTTCTCCATCTTTGATTTGCTTTTCTGCTTTTTCAATTTCTTTGCTGGCATCAGTTAGTTTGTCATTTGTTTTTCCAAGAATCTTGTGGTTAATCTTGTCAATTTTATCCTGATTTAATTTTACCTCTATGGAATCTGTTGTAAGTCCCATTGGAGTTATACTTGCAACACCCTCCTGTCTTTCAAGGTAAGGTTTTAAAGTATTGGTTGTAAAATCTGACAACTCTTTGATGTCTTTTCCTTTGTAATCAATGCCGGCATACATTGTTGCCATCATGTCCATGCTTACTTCCATTAAGTTAGGTTTGCCACAGCCATCCGGCAAATCGATTGTCTCGATTTTCTGGGAAACTCTTACTAATGTTGAATCCATGTTGGTTCCATCTGCAAACTGAAGCATAATCATGCTGTAGTTGTTTGCTGAGTTGCTGATTACTTTTTCAACACCACTAACAGTTCCCAATGTACTTTCCATTGGTTCTGTTATGTCCCTTTCTACTTTGTTTGGTGATGCACCAGGTTCTGTGGTAATGACCATTAAATATGGCACCTCCATGTTGGGCATCAAGTCTGTGCTCATGTTGCCGAGGCTTACGCCACCTATGATTAGGATTATGATTACGGCCACTAAAACGAAGTATGGTTTTTTTACAAAAAACTTAGTCATGTGTTTTCCTTTCTGCTCCACATAAAATTGGGTTACTCCCAGTGGGGAAATATCCATTAAAAGTAGGCGTCCACTTATGAATTAGCCGTTCCCCAGTGAGAAAATATATGTATTACGAAAGCACGCTCCCGCTGCCTTCAGCTCGTAGCGGTTATATAAAGCCGACTTCGCTGCCTTTATTAACCGACGGCTTCAGAGCACTTTCTTTAATACATATATTTTCTCACTGGGATATACAAATTCGTGTGGGGAGTATAATGTCTTAATATGTATATGTTCGCCTTGGAATTGCATATTCGTATGGGGAGTATAATGTTTGTTGTATGACATGTTGTCATATGGTATTGTATATGACAGGGTGTCATAAGTCAACTTGTTTTTCAACTATTTTCTTCTTGCACCATAGTGCATCCATAGTGAAACGTTTCTTATTAAATAAAAGAAAACAAGGCTGGGCAATGTTTTTTGCTCTGTCTTGTCTCCTAATTTTATCTTATTTATTTTTTTGATTATTACTATGTATAATTTGTTTATTTAGCTTCTCTTGTTTATGCATAGTTTGTTCATCTCTTCTGTTACTGTGTTTACTTGCCTGTATTCTGTCTGTTTTATCTTTCTTTTTATTTTAATTTAAAGCTCATAAATACGGGCTGGTGGTCTGCGTATTTGAAGCCGTTGTCTTTGATTGTGTAATCTGTCATTTGAACGTTGTCGGATATGATGAACCCGTCTAATATACATGTGAAAGTCTTTCTTTTGATGTATTCCATATCTGTATTTCTGTTGGATGGTGCAAGGCTATCGTATTTGTCTTTTGACAGTTGGTCCATTGCAAAGCTTAATTCCTTTGGCATTTTACTTCGTGGAAATGGATATGCCCAGCCTTCATGTTCTGCATTATCGTTTTCGTCCAGTTTTAAGTTGTGATTAAAATCGCCACCGCATATAACGTAATTGCCTTTTTGGCGTTCTTCCTTCATATCGTTAAAAAGCATTGAAGTCTGACCTTCTCGTATTTCGTCGCTATTTCCGTAAGCAGACATATGAACGCTGTACACTACAAGTTCCTTTCCACCGTCTGCAGGAATACGGCTTACACTATAGCATCTGTCCAAATCCAATATTTTTGAAAAAGAAGTTGAAATTGGAAAGCTTCTTCTTACTGCTGATGTAATCAAATATTTTGAGTAAAAGGCAATTCCTGAATATGACTTTCCGATAGGTTCATTAAATGGATAAAATAAATATGCTGAATCGTAATTTACGGCAAAGTCTTCGTAATAATTTGCGAATTTTTCTGTTATTAAATTTTCCTGATTAACGTGATAGCTTCTGGTAGATTTTCTGTCTACTTCCTGAAAAATCATAAAATCAGGCTTTTCTTCCATAGCATAATCTGCCGCACCGTTAATGGCGTCAATGCCTGACTGTTTGCTAAAACATCTTGAATATTTTCCGCCATCCATAAAGAAACTGTAAGTTGGAGTATAAGCTCCAAATCCAACATTATATGTTCCTATTTTGTATTCTTTATTTTTTGTCAGTTTGCTTGTGTCTAACGTTTTGACATTTTTGCTTTCACCGGTCTCACTACTATTTGCATTCTGAGATGACGCAGGTTTGTTAATTGATAATTTCTGCTTGTCCGGTATTCTGTGGTAAGTTCCGAAAACATATGCCACGTAGCCTAAAACAATTATCAGAAAAAGCGCCACTATGCTTACAAGGGTTACAACCACTTTCTTTTTGGTAGACCATTTTTTCTTTTCTCTCTTGTTACTCATTTCTTCTCCTTTTGTCACGTCTTTATTTTTTATGATACTAAACTCCATAAACTTTTTCTATTAGTTAATTTTTTAATCTTACATTTAATTTTTGTATTAGCGAATCTTTAATAAATTTTGCATTTAGTTTTTTGTATTTACTTTATTTTGTTTTTTTTAAGTAGACTTTCTTCCCTATCTATAAACATAACAAGAAATGCTAAAATTAATAATATGGCACTTACAAGGATTGCCCTCTTGCCAAGAATCTCAATAAAGCCGTTACTAATTATTGCGCCTACTATAAAGCAGCCTATAATTCCAAAATATAAAATTCCATTTAGCAATTTTTGCCTGTCTTTTGACTTGGTGAAGTCGCACATATTCTGGGTAGCACTTCTTAAATTACCGATACACATTGTTGTGGCGATGCCTTTACCATGAATTTTTCTGAAGCTTTCAACCTGTATTCCGCAGGCAAGGGATGTTAAACTGTTTGCTAAAAGATTTAATGATAATGGTACAAATGATACCCCTATTAAAATTATTGCCTCATACAATACCGACCACTGTCTCCAATGAAGTTTCCTTGTTGTTTTCATTCTTACAACGTCAGCCAACATTATGCCTATTGTAAAAGCTAAAATTGGGCAGAAATAATATATTGCCTTATGAAAATTTCCCACAGAAAGGTTTACACCAAACAGAAGCATATTTCCTGTTTGGGCATTTGCAAAGACTTCTCCTCTTTCAATATATGAGTAAGCATCCATCATACCACCTGAAATTGCGAGCAATGCTCCTAACTCAATGGATTCTGATATTTGTTTTGCCTTTATCATTTTGTAATCTCCTCAGTTTTAATATTTTTATACCTTGTTTTTATACTTTATTTTTATGCTTTGTTTTTGTACTTTGTTTTTATGCTTTAAATATCATACTTTCTTTTTTATAAAAGTGTAATTTTATATTTTGCTTTTTTATAATTTATTTATATCTTTTACTTTTTTATAATTTCCTTCATCTATTATATACTTTAAGAAGATAATTTCAAGAAATAGTATGTACTCAGATAATTCTTCAATAACCTTCATTTAGTAATTAAACTTTATAAATTTCTTTTGTGCGAAAGTGCATTGTTGTGGAACATTTTTATATAATAAACAATTTTCCATTACACAAAAAACTCTACAGGAAATTTTTTCAAATCTCCCGCAGAGTTTTTATTTAACTTTTTATCAACTTAAGTTTTTATTCATTTAAGTTCTTATTTAACTTTTTTACTTTTTACTTTAGCTGAATATGAGCCGTACACTTTTGCTCCAGTTACTTTCTTAAACTTAATAGAAATTTTCTTCTTACCAGCTTTGTTTGAAATAATCTTGGACTTGCCTGATTTGTATATTTTTACCAATCGATTTCCGCCATGGCATCATCTACACCTTCAGCATAATCCTCATCATTGTCATATCGGTCGTAATCATAGTCTCCATCATCATAAATATCATCATAGCCATCATCATAGGCATCTTCACTTGAATCATATTGTATACGTTTATGGTATTTGTAAACCTTGTTGTCGCTGGTAGTTTCCTGAGTATAGTCCGAATCATCGACATAATCATTGTCATCACTATTGTAGTTGTTGTAATTGTTGTAATCATTGTTACTATGGGATCCATCTGTGTTATCTGAATACGCACTGGTTGTGGTTGTGACTGTTCCTGAGTGATATGTACCACTATAATCATTGTCATCACTAATCAAATGCCATCTGCAATAATTTGTTCCTTCAACTACCTTTTCGGTACATCCTTCTTCAATACATTTTGGTTCAAAATATCCTATAATTTTATCTCTTTGAGCAATAGTGAATAATGCAAGGATAATAACAGTTATTATAGTTGCTTTCATATACTTGTTCATTTTCTTCATAACGGTACCTCCTGAAATTGAGTTTTTCATAAGTAACTAATTGGCTTCTATGCTGAAATTTTCATTGTTTCAGTTAAATCTATTTTTTCCATTTCTTCTAAATTTTCCTTACAAATATCTGCCATGTTCTGACAATCAATGTACACAAAGTAAATATCTCTGCCTCTTCCCGTCCTGATGCAACGACAAGCTGGTCCGATTTATTTGTTCGATAATAATTACCACTGTAGTCCATTATGTAAAAAAAACTGTTTGTTCCAATCATAATAAAACCTCCTAACCCAATGTAGTTTAGAATGTAAAAGTTAAGATGTGCCGCTAGAAATGTGTGAATTTACATTCTTGCTGGGGAATTTTCCCTGTTTTGTTGTAGTTGTTTTTTCCTTGTTATTCACTCTAGGATAAAGTTAATTCTAGTCAAAATCATAATCGTCTGCTTCTAACCCGGCTTCTTCCAATGCCTCTGCTCTTTCATCAGAATCCATAAACTCTAACTCATCAGCATCAAGTCCTGCCAGCATGGCATCAGTCTCAAAATCATCATTTGCGTCATCTTCAAAGTCTCCAGCATCTCCAAATAATGCCTCATGTTCTTCCCTGCTGGAACAAATCATCTCTTGTGCAAACATCATTTCCATACCATCTATTTCACCATCACCATTTAAATCCATCCAATTTCTCATCACTATACCTCCTCGTTTCTATTATTCTCTTTAAGATATGTTTATTTATTTTTATCTGTTTTTTCTTCTATCCAATGCTCTTATTGTTCCTTCTAACTTTATAGAATCTTCCACTGTCCATTTCTTTCCCGAGCCAATACATGCTCCCATTGCACTTCCGTATATTGCTGCTCTGTTTGTTTTCTTATTTTTGTTAAAAGCATTGCCTGCTCCTAAAGCTGCTCCAACAATTGCATCTTTATCTCCGAATAATCCCATAAGTACCACCTTTCCGTTCCTTAAGAACTAAATCTTAATTTTTTTTACCCTGGTTTCCTTGATTGAAAAACTCATTGCAACAACTTTTCAGAAATCACAATGATTTTGTTGCGTTAACTTTTTCAATTAAGGGTTTACCCTGGTTTATTTACTCTCATTCTAGCAAATAGGCTGTCCTATAAATGGGACTTATGGCAGAAAAGTATTGAAATTTAATTGCAATTTAAACTGCTAGTTTTTCCATGCTACTACTTTTGCAAACTAG